>VMHT01128978.1_pt1 | contig 53595 bp, 44 predicted proteins | sample 4693611 | NCBI WGS metagenome assembly VMHT01 (sample SAMN12280063, study PRJNA550983) | marine metagenome | isolation source: seawater sampled from same location over 5 years 0.02-0.2 micron viral filtrate | place: USA: collected off the coast of southern California halfway between the port... ... | reverse complement strand
TGCCCCAACGTCCGGGACCGATCAGCAGGGTGCTGGCGCTGGATTCCCGAACCACCTCGCCGACACGTCGGGCCACATCGTAACGCTGATTGATGTTCAGGTTGGCGTAGATCGCCGCATCTACACGGATAACCCGCGTAATCGCCAGACTGATGTTGCCGCCCATGAAGTGGCCCTGGGTCCGGAAAATCTCTCGCTCCGCGGGCAGATGTTCCGGCAGGGTGACCGGACCGGTTTCACCAATCGTGGCCAATGGCCGGCATTGAACCAGATTGAAGGAGGGTTCGCCCTGTTCATCGATATGCAGGGTGAACTCCACATCCACGGGATGCTGATAGCCGGCCTCCAGGGTAGATAACAGAGATGACAGCCGCTGAATGAATGAGCTGAACTGAACCAGCGGCCGGAAGGTCAGTCGCCAGACCGGCCCTGGCAGCCCAATCTGTTCCGCCCGGGTACTGGCGGCCCGGTCGATTTCGCCCATCTGGGCCATGGGCAGATCTTGAACGGTGTCCAGTAACTGGCTCAGGGGGCGGGTTTCCAGATGGCCCTCCTGCAGGTCGAGCAGGTCCACCAGATGTTGGGAGAATCGATAGTGTTCGTCCGGGTTGCGGAAAGGTTGCCGGCCGGGATGATCCAGCGCCATCACGCAGGCGTGGTCGCCTTCAATCCGGTCTACGGCCCGGGTGCCCAGCCCCATAACCAGGCGGACCATGCCCGCTTTCGGGTCCATGGTGCTGTCCCAGGCAAAGGTGTTTCTGGACACGCCAACGCCCGCGGCATCGGGCAGGTAATAGCGGCCATGGAAACGGCCATTTACCCGCTGGATCAGCAGGGCCATGGGTTCCTCGCGCTGATCCAGGCCTCTTTGTTTACGGTACACCAGAGCGTCGTCACTCATGGACGAGGCGTAGACCTGGCGGATGGCATTTTCCAGCTCCGCCAGTCGCTGTTCCGGTGCCCCCTGGTTGATCAGGAAGACACTGTCGTATTTGCCGGCAAAGGCGTTGCCGAAACCATCCTCCTGCAGGCTGGATGAGCGCACCAGGATGGGATACTGGCCGTAATGGTCAAGCAGGCGTTCCAGCTCCGAACGGACTTCCGCCGGGAATTGCCCGGTCAGGATGGCCTTGCGAAGAGAGGGTGCTTCACTGAGATAACCTTCTGGTGAGCGTTGTCGCATGATTGCCGGCCACAGGCCGTTGTGGACCAGAAATGCGTAGTAGGCGTCGGTGCCCAGGTAGCTGGAATCGTGGGGTTCCAGATTCGGCTGCCAGAGTTCAGGCGCATCTTTCAGCAGAATGTTCCGGGCAATCAGCATGCCTGTGGCCTTGCCGCCAATATAACCGCTGCCAACCAGACGGCTGCGAATGGTGAGCAGATCCTCCAGAGTCAGGTAGCGCCGGGCCAGTTCCAGAATCTTGGGGTCGCGGCTGATCATCACCTGCAGAACCTGCTCCTGCAGATCAGGCATGCAGGTCTGGTCCTGTTCAAAAACGGCCCGGCTGACTTCCTGGAACAGTCTGTCCCAGTAATCCAGCAGTGGCTGGCGATGCAGGTGCCCGGATTCCAGCGAGGCCTGCAAGCGGGTGGCATCGCTGCTGTCGGTAATCGGCCAGAACTGGCCAGCCTGTTCCCGATGGGGCAGGAACATGGTCGGTGATTGCCGGCGCCAGGCCTTGATGGGATGAATCTGCACATCGTCGCCGTGGCGGTGTACATCAATCAGCACCTGGGTGGTCTGGCGAATCCGGTCCAGGGTCATCCGGGAGTGTCGGTCCGGGTGCAGGGTGAACCAGGCGACGGTATCCAGTTCGAACAGGAAGGGACACACTACCCGGAAAAAATTGCCCACCATGGCGTCGGTGGCCCAGGCATTGAGTAGCTCACTCAGGCTGTCGCAAACGTAGAAGGCGCCGCGGCCATGTTGTTCGATCAGGTGCCAGACCCGGCTGGTAAAACTCTCGAAACCGCCGAGGGCATCAATAGTGATGGTGCGCACCGCAGGGTGCTGGTCAATGATCGGCGGATGCTCGCCGAAGCGGAGATAGATGATCTGCCGGCCGGCGTCGGCGGCAGCATCCAGAAAGGGAAGAACGAATCGGCGGTAATCGTCCAGATCGGAGACCCGCCAGACAACATTGTCGCCGATTCGCAGGCCATCCAGCACCTCATCCAGACCGGGCAGTCCGGTGGACACCCGGTCTGTGGTCTGCTGAGGCTGCTGGTGCGTCATGGCGTGATCAGATCACGCCCATGGCGGTCATAGCCTTGGCTACGCGAAGGAACCCGGTGATGTTAGCGCCCAGCACATAGTTACCCTGAGCGCCAAACTCTGCGGCGGTCTCGTAACAGTTCTTGTGGATATCGATCATGATTTCCTCAAGGCGCTTCTGGGTGTAATCGAAAGTCCAGGAATCGCGGCTGGCGTTCTGCTGCATTTCCAGGGCGGAAGTTGCAACACCGCCGGCGTTAGCGGCCTTGCCCGGGCCGTAAGCAATCTTGGCGTCCTGGAAGATGATGATGCCTTCCGGCGTGGTCGGCATGTTGGCGCCTTCGGCAACTGCGATACAGCCGTTTTCCACCAGGGTCTTGGCATCGCTGCCGTTAAGTTCGTTCTGGGTGGCGCAAGGCAGGGCCACATCACACGGAACGCTCCAGATGTTGCCGTCTTCCACGTACCTGGCGTCTTTGTGGTATTCAGTGTAGGCGCTGATGCGGCGGCGCTCCACTTCCTTGATGCGCTTGACCGTCTGCAGGTCAATGCCCTTCTCATGCACGATCATGCCCTGGGAGTCGGAGCAGGCAATTACCTTGGCGCCCAGTTCGTGGCATTTTTCGATGGCATAGATGGCTACGTTGCCGGAGCCTGACACCACCACGGTCTTGCCTTCCAGGGAGTCACCACGAGCCTTGAGCATTTCGTGGGTGAAGAACACGGTGCCGTAACCGGTGGCCTCGGTACGGGCGCGACTGCCGCCCCAGTCCAGGCCTTTGCCGGTGAATACGCCGGATTCGTAGCGGTTGGTGATGCGCTTGTATTGGCCGAACAGGTAGCCGATCTCGCGGCCACCGACGCCGATGTCACCGGCGGGAACGTCGGTGTACTCGCCCAGATGGCGGTACAGTTCGGTCATCAGGCTCTGGCAGAAACGCATGATTTCGTCGTCCGACTTGCCTTTCGGGTCGAAGTCGCTGCCGCCTTTACCACCGCCGATGGGCAGTCCGGTCAGGGCATTCTTGAAGATCTGTTCGAAGCCCAGGAACTTGATGATGCCGAGGTAAACAGATGGGTGAAAACGCATGCCACCTTTATAGGGGCCAAGGGCACTGTTGAACTCGACACGGAAGGCGCGGTTGATGTGGATCTCACCGCTGTCGTCCTGCCAGGGCACACGGAAGATGATCTGGCGCTCGGGTTCGCAGATGCGCTGGATGATCTTCTTGTCCGCGAACTCCGGGTACTTCACCAGCACGGGCCCCAGGGTTTCCAGTACTTCGTGAACCGCCTGGTGGAATTCTTTCTCACCCGGGTTGCGATGAAGAACGTCCCGAAAGATCGGTTCCAGCTTTTCGTCGAGTTTTGCAGTCATGGTGTCATGCCCTCGGAATACGCGTATTGAAGGTCGCAGGGAAATGCGGTGCCCAAAAAAAGGGCAGTGATTGCACCACAGCGGTGCGGTAGTTGGCAAGTGAATCCGCTGCTAAGCCCGGTGGCCCACCCGGCGGAGATACCCCCAAGGGGGTGCGGCATTGTGTCTCAAGCCAGTGAAAAAGAAGCGGCATACAATTCCGGCTAATTCACGAAACACCTGATCCGAACGCTCCAAGGACCCGCCACACCATGATGAGAAAAACCCACCTGGCTCGCTGTATCAGCCTTGTGATGGCCGGCTATGCTGTCGCACCTCTTGCCCATGCCCAGTCTGAAACCACTGCCCCGATCTTGATCCGGGTGACCGAAGGTCAGTCGGCCGAAGCCGCCCGGCTGTCTGCCGCGGCCATTCAGACCGAACCGGTGCAGCGACTGTCCTCGGATGCCGGGGTTTCGCTGTCGCGCATGGGTGGCCGTGGTCTGGACCCGGTGATCCGTGGCCAGAATGAAGAGCGGGTGGAGGTTCTCCTTGATGGCATGCGGGTGGAAGGTGCCTGCCCGAGCCGGATGGATCCGCCCACCAGCCGCTTGAGCACAGCGCTGGCGCCGGTGCTGGAAATGCGCACCAGCAACCGCACCCTGCGCTGGGGCCCGATTGCCGGCGGCCAGGTGGTCGCCACCACCGCCGCCCCGGAATTTGCGGATGACAACCGCACAACCGGCCACCTGACCGTCGGCGGTGCCGACAATGGCGAAGGCAAGCTGGTGAATGGCAGCGTGGCGGTCGGTGACAAGGAAACGTTTATCCGCCTCGCTGGCGGCTACGACGAAGCCGACGACTATGAAGACGGCGACGGTAACGAAGTCCGTAGCGCCTACAAAAACTCTGAAGGCCGGGTGGATGCTGCCTGGACCGCTGATAATGGCTTCTACATCAAGGGCCTGGTCAGCCGCCAGGAAGAGCGGGATGTAAAGTTTCCCGGCCGGGGTATGGATGCACCGAAAACGGATACCGACCTGTACCGGCTGGAGCTGGGAGCGCCGGTCGCCAGCGGCGGCTGGAACCTGATGGCCTGGCAGGCAGATGTGGATCACGTGATGGATAATTTCAGCCTGCGTGAGCCGCCGGTAAATATGGGTATGCCCATGAAAATGCAGACCAACTCGGAAACCCGTACCCGGGGCGCCCGACTGGTGCTGGATCAGACCATCAACTACACCAAAGATATTGCCTTTGGTGTGGATGTGGAAAGCAATGAGTGGGACGCCACCATGTACAACGGCATGAATCTCGACCACGAGGCCTCTTTGATGTGGCCGGGCGTTGAGCGAGACCGGGTAGGTGTGTTTGTGGAAGCCTTCCACCAGATCCGCGCCAACGCCCGCCTCGGTGCCGGCATCCGTTATGACCGTGTGGAAATGGATGCCACCCGTGCCGATCAGACGTTTACTCCGATGGCCGGCGGTATGATGACGTTCTCCCCTTCCGGGCTTTACGCCTCGGCCTATGGTGCAAGCGATACCGAAGCCAACGATGACAACGTAAGCGGTTTCCTGACCGGAGAATGGCGTGTTTCTCCGGTCCAGGCCCTTGAGGTTACGGCCAGCCACAGCGTGCGCTCTCCCAGCGTGAATGAGCGCTATGTTGCCCGAAAGACCATGAAAAGCAGTTGGATCGGGAACCCGGATCTGGACACCGAAAAACACCACAAGCTGGAAGTCAGCCTGCCCGGCAACCAGGGAGAGTGGAGCTGGCGCCCGGCTGTCTGGGTGGACCAGGTGGATGACTATGTTTACCGCTTTGACATCCGCAATCCCAATAACACGACGGATACCCGCTACGAAAATATCAGCGCCCGCCTGCTCGGCGTAGAGGGCATGCTGGGATGGACCAACGGTACCTGGAGCAGCACCAGCAAGCTGGCCTCGGTGCGCGGGGAAAACCGCGATGCCGATAAGGCGCTGCCGCGGATTCCGCCCATCCAGTTTATCCAGACGCTGGGCTGGCACTACCAGGGACACACCCTGGAAGCCGAATGGCAACTGGCCCGTCGCCAGGATCGGGTAGACCTGGAATCCGGACTGGACCCCAGTACTTCACCTGGATACGGCGTATTCAACCTGTCCGGCACCCATCCGCTCATGGCCAATCTGAGCCTGACCTGGGCAGTGGATAACCTGTTCGACAATACCTGGGCGAACCATGTCAGCAAGGACAACCTGGCCGACAGCGGGGTGTTCCGGGTCAATGAGCCGGGGCGCACCTTGCGCGCAGCGCTTACGGCCCGGTGGTAAAACGATTATGGCGGTTGCCCGCTTCTCATAGCCGGCGGGCGACATTGATGCCCCGGGTGGTGCTAACGCTCCACTCGGGGCTTTTTTATGGCCGATCAAGAATTGCGCTACCTCAACTTCGGGCCCCATTTCATGAACTATGCTGTAGCCATGCAGATTTGTACGAGTGGCTCATAACCGCCGGGAAACTCCAAGCCTGTTGGGATCCCCGAAAAGGACTTGTCTGCACCATGCGATTACGGAAAGGAGACGCATCGTGACCGAAGACGAACAGTTGCCAGAAAATCCTGAAACCGACCTCGCTTCCCGCTTCCCCACCGCTTATACAATCCTTTTCGGCCTGATTATTCTGGTGGCCGCGCTGACCTGGATCATTCCTGCGGGGCAGTACGAGCGAGCCATGAATGAAGAGGTTGGGCGGGAAGTGGCGGTGCCCGGCACCTATCAGATTGTTGACCCGAACCCTCAGGGCTTCGTTGATGTAATGCTGGCCCCCACTGGCGGTTTTTATGACCCGGACAGCTATGCTGCCAATGCCATTGACGTCGCTCTGTTTGTGTTATTTCTGGGGGGCTTTCTCGGTGTGATGAACGCCACGGGCGCGATAGACACTGGTATTCGAAGTGCGATGCGGCATCTGAAAGGTCACGAGATCTGGATGATACCAATATTAATGGTGCTCTTCGCGATCGGTGGCACGACCTACGGAATGGCCGAGGAAACCCTGGCCTTTTACGCCATTCTGATTCCCGTGATACTTGCGGCCGGGTACGACGCCGTAACGGGGGTTGCCATTATCCTTATCGGCGCCGGTATTGGCGTTCTGGGTTCCACGATTAACCCGTTTGCCACCGTGATTGCAGCCAATGCTGCCGGTATCCCTTTCACAGATGGAATCGTATTGCGGTTTATTCTGTTGATTGGCGGTCTGGTGATCTGTATCGGCTACGTGATGCGGTATGCTCGCCGGGTAAAAGCCGATCCGTCGAGATCCGTGGTTGCCAGGCAGTGGCCAGCGCACAAGAAGCTGTTCCTGGAGGATCACGAGCAAGAGATTCACAGCGCCAAGCTGACTACCACTCAAATTATTGCCCTGATTATATTTGCCCTGACCTTTGCCGTGATGATCTGGGGTGTGTCATCCCAGGGATGGTGGATGGCCCGGATGGGCTCTTTGTTCTTTGGTGCGGCCATCGTCATCGGCATTGTTGCGCGGCTGGGCGAGAAGAAACTTACTGGCAGCTTCGTTGATGGTGCGCGGGATCTGCTTGGGGTTGCCCTGGTGGTTGGGCTCGCCAGGGGCATTGTTGTGATCATGGAGCAGGGCATGATTGCCGATACCATCCTTCACAGCGCCGAAACCTCGCTGGGAGGTTTGCCCGAGCTGGCCTTTATCAACCTGATGTTCTGGATCGAAGTTGGCATGAGTTTCTTCGTACCATCTTCTTCCGGTCTCGCCGTTCTCTCCATGCCGATCCTCGCCCCGCTGGCGGATTTTGCCAGCGTCGGACGAGACCTCGTCGTGACGGCTTACCAGTCTGCCAATGGCCTCGTAAATCTGATCAACCCCACCTTTGCGGTTGTCGTCGGCGGGCTTGCCATCGGGCGGGTGTCCTACGATCGTTGGCTCGCCTTCATCTGGCCCTTGCTGCTTATCCTGACCGTGTTCATCACGATAGTCATAAGCCTCGGCGCTATGCTGTGAACACTCGACAAAAGGAGCTTTGTCATGTCTGAACACACTCTTGGAGTGCACTCTGAGACCGGAACCCTGCGCCAGGTCATCGTTTGTCGGCCTGGGTTGGCGCACCGTCGCCTGACGCCCTCCAATTGCGATGCGCTGTTGTTCGATGATGTCTTCTGGGTCAAGCAGGCCCAGAAAGACCATGACGTGTTTTCAGGCCTCATGCGTGCCCGGGGCGTTGAGGTGCTGGACGTCAACGAGTTGCTGGCGGAGACGCTGGATATCGCGAAGGCTCGCAAATGGATACTGGATCATCGCATTACCTGGAACGAAATCGGTGTCGGGATGGTCTCGGATCTACGTGCCTGGATGGACGAACTGCCGGGGACCAGGCTGGCAGAGTTTCTTATTGGAGGCCTTGAAGTAGCCGATCTGCCTTTTGATCCGGTTGGCCTGTTTGGCAACCATCTCGGTCATTACGGCTTCGTGTTGCCGCCACTGCCAAACTTCCTGTTCACCCGCGATAACAGCGCCTGGATCTATGGTGGCGTCACCCTGAACCCCATGTACTGGCCGGCGCGGAAGCCAGAAACCCTGCTTATGGCGGGTATCTACAAATTCCATCCCAAATTTGCCGGCAAGGTTAATGTGCACTGGGGCGATCCTCTCAAAGACCACGGTCTTGCCTCCCTGGAGGGTGGGGATGTCATGCCGGTGGGTAATGGTGCCGTGTTGGTGGGTATGGGGGAGCGCTCGTCCCCTCAGGCTATTGGTCAGTTGGCCAGGTCGCTTTTTGAAAGTGGCACAGCCGAGCGCGTCGTTGCCTGCCAGATACCCAAGTCCCGATCAGCGATGCATCTGGATACCGTCTTTACCTTCTGTGGCGGCAATGTGGTCACGACGTTCAAGGAAGTGGCCGATGAAATGGTCTGCTATGACCTGCGCCCCGGAGAGGGCAAAAAGCATCTCGCATTTCGTCAGGACCCGCGTCCGTTGTTCGAAGTAGTAGCCGACGTACTGGGTTATAAGCAACTGGAGATCGTTCCCACCGGCGGTTATGACCCGGCGGAGCGAGAGCGTGAGCAGTGGAACGACGGCAATAACGTCCTGGCGTTAAGCCCAGGGGTCGTCGTTGGCTATGATCGCAATGACGATACCAACGCTGCTCTGGAAGCTGCAGGCATCGAAGTGTTGGCAATACCGGGAGCGGAACTTGGGCGTGGCCGGGGCGGCGGTCGCTGCATGAGTTGTCCAACCATTCGGGATGCTGTCTGACAGTAAAGGAGAGGCTCAATGGCTTTCAATCTCAAGAACCGGCATTTTCTGACACTGCGGGATTTTAGCCCCAGGGAAATCGCCTTTTTGCTGAAGCTGTCGGCGGATCTCAAGACCGCCAAGTATGCTGGCACTGAAGTGCCCAAACTCGACGGCAAGGACATCGCGCTGATCTTCGAGAAAAACTCCACTCGAACCCGGGTCGGGTTTGAAGTGGCTGCCTTCGACCAGGGGGCGCGGGTCACCTACCTGGGGCCGACCGGAACCCACATTGGCCATAAGGAATCGGTGAAAGACACCGCTCGGGTGCTTGGCCGGGTTTACGATGCCATTGAGTACCGGGGGTTCGGACAATCCGTTGTCGAAGAGCTGGCGCAGTACGCAGGCGTGCCGGTCTACAACGGGCTCACCAACGAATTTCATCCCACCCAGATACTGGCGGATTTCCTGACCATGCAGGAGCATGTGGAGAAGCCATTGCGGGATGTGGCCTACGTGTTTATCGGCGATGCCGCCAACAACATGGGTGACAGCCTGCTGATCGGCGGTGCCAAGATGGGTATGGACGTGCGCTTGTGCGCACCTAAGGCCTGCTGGCCCAATCAGGCCGTGCAGGAGGAAGCGCGAGCGCTGGCGGCTGAAACCGGAGCACGCATCACCATTACAGAAGATATCGACGCCGCGGTTGCCGGAGTCGATTTCGTGTATACCGATGTCTGGGTCTCCATGGGCGAGCCAAAGGAAAAGTGGGCCGAGCGGATCAAGCTGCTGATGCCTTACCAGGTCAATGCGGCCCTGATGGCCAAAACCGGCAACCCACGGGTTCGGTTCATGCACTGCTTGCCGGCCTTTCACAACACCGAAACCGTGGTGGGCAAGGAGATTCAGGAAACCTATGGAATAGACGCCATGGAGGTGACGGAAGAAGTGTTCGAAAGCCCTGCTTCGATTGTTTTCGATCAGGCCGAGAACCGGATGCACACCATCAAGGCCGTCCTCGTGGCGACCCTGGGAGGCTGACATGCTGGTGGTGGCAGCCTTGGGTGGAAACGCCCTTCTGAAACGTGGTGAGCCGTTGACCGCAGAGGTTCAGCGAAAGAATGTGCAAGCCGCGGCGGTTTCGCTAGCAGCTATTGTCCGTGCCGGTCACGATCTGGTTGTCACCCATGGCAACGGTCCGCAGGTGGGGTTGCTGGCCTTGCAGGGCGCCGCTTACAAACCGGATGAGGCCTACCCGCTGGATGTCCTGGGTGCGGAAACCGAGGGCATGATCGGCTATATGATCGAGCAGGAACTGGAAAACGCCCTCGGACACGACCGACCGGTCGCGACTTTGCTGACTCAGGTGGTGGTGGATCCCAAGGACCCAGCTTTCGAAAATCCGACCAAATTCGTGGGACCGGTCTATGAACGCGAGGAGGCTGAGCGCCGGGCAGAGGGTGCGGGCTGGAGTATTGCGCCGGACGGTAACAAGTGGCGCCGTGTGGTGGCGTCGCCGAAACCTCTGGAAATACCGGACATGCGCGTGCTGAAACTGTTGCTCGATCAGGGGGTGGTCGTGGTGTGTGCCGGTGGTGGTGGAATACCGGTGCTGCGTCGGGAGGATGGCAGTATGGTCGGCATTGAAGCGGTCATCGATAAGGATGCCGCCAGTGCCTTGCTGGCCAGCCAATTGGGGGCGGACGCCCTGCTCTTGCTGACCGATGTGGATGCTGTCTACAGGGACTTCGGCACCGACCGGTCGAGACCACTTTCCGAACTGACCGTGGGCGAGGCGCGGGCGCTGGACATGCCTGCCGGATCCATGGGCCCGAAACTGCAGGCCGCCTGCGGGTTTGCCGAGGCTGGCGGAATCAGCGGCATTGGACGGTTGCAGGACGCCGTGGACATTCTGGAAGGATCGGCGGGCACTCGCGTGGCGGCCGGGTAGACCTGCTCTCGTGTTTTCCGGCTGCGAATTTTGATAATCTCCGGTTATTAGGTAATAACCAAAACGATTTCCCGGAGGGCCTCATGGGGCGAATGGCTGCTGCAGGATTGATGATCACTCTGGGCTTGCTGGCCCCAACGACGCAGGCACAGCAGGCGTCGCCTGCCCAGCCGGTGACAACAGCGGTCGCCGAGCGAGGCGAACTGCAAGAGACTGTGCACCTCGATGGCATTATTGAGGCCGTACAGCAAAGTACTGTTTCCGCGCAGACCAGTGGCACCGTCCAGAGCCTGCCTTTCGACGTTGATGATTCCGTGGCCGCCGGGGACCTGATTGTCCAGCTGGAGGACAGCGAGCAGCGGTCCCGTCTGCGCCAGGCCGAGGCCGGGCTTGAGGAGGCCGAGGCGGCATTGGCGGATGCGGGGCAGCGCTTTGAGCGTATTGAAGCGGTACACGAGCGTGGCCTTGTGTCCAGGCAGGAATTCGACCAGGCCCGCAACAACCTTGCCGCTGCCAGGGCCCGGGTCGAACGCGCCCGGGCTTCGGTTTCCGAGGCCCAGGAGCAACTCTCCTATACCCGTGTGCTGGCACCCTACGGCGGCATTCTTACCGAACGGCATGTCGAAGTCGGAGAAGCGGTCAACCCCGGCCAGCCGCTGCTCAGCGGCTTGTCCCTGGAGCAGCTCCGGGTTGTGGTGGATCTTCCCCAGAAGTATGCCGAACTGGCCCGTATGGAGCGTCAGGCCCAGGTCACCCTGGCTGATGGCCGGGTGCTGGAAACCGGTGAGATGACCTTCTACCCCTATGCCGATCCGCAAACTCACACCTTCCGTCTGCGGATGCGACTGAGTGAGCCCAATGGCTCGCTGTTTCCCGGCATGCTGGTGAAGGTCAGTGTGCCGGTTGCCAGCCGCGAGACCCTGTGGGTTCCGTTCAGCAGCCTGATCCAGCGCAGCGAGCTCCGGGCGGTATTTGTGCTCGATGATCAGGATCAGCCCAGGCTGAGGCAGGTTCGCACCGGGGTGCGGGACAATGGCCGGCTGGAGGTTCTTGCGGGCCTGAGCGAGGGCGAGCGGGTAGTCACAAACCCGTCTGTGCTGGTGGGCAGCGAGCGCCTGAGTCCGCTTGAAAGAACGGGCGAGGAGTCGAACCCGTGAGCCGTGATTTGCCGCCTGTTGGCCCCTCCGGCGCCATTGCCCGAGTCTTCCAGGACAACCACCTGACACCGTTGCTGGCCATTCTGGCGATCATTCTTGGCGTGCTGGCTGTGGTGGTCACACCCAAAGAGGAAGAACCCCAGATTGACGTCACCATGGCCGATATCATGGTGGCGTTTCCGGGCGCCAGCACCCGGGAGGTGGAAAGCGCGATCGCCACGCCGGCCGAACAGGTGATGAGCGAGATCAAGGGCGTCGAGCATGTCTATTCCGTGTCCCGCCAAGGCCAGGCGGTGATCACGGTGCAGTTCGAGGTGGGCATCCCGCGGCAGGAAGCCCTGGTCAGGCTCTACAATCAGGTGTATTCCAACCAGGACTGGTTGCCGCCCAACCTGGGCGCTGCCCAGCCGGTGGTCAAGCCCAAGGGTATTGATGATGTCCCGGTGATGACACTCACTCTCTACGATCCGGTCAACGGGCATACCGGGGAGGAACTGACTCGCCTGGCGCACATGCTGGAAGTCGCCCTGAAACGGGTCCCCGGCACCCGGGATGTCTATACCACCGGCGGGATCCCGGATCGGGTCGATATCCGGTTCGATCCGGCGTTGCTGGCGGGGTTCAACCTCACCATCGATGACATCCGGAACGCCCTGATGGCGGCCAACACCAGCAGCCAGGAGGCACGGATTGCCCGGGACAACCTGTCGATACCGGTCCAGGCCGGAACGCTGCTGGAAACCGTGGAGGATGTCCGGCGCCTTGTTGTGGGCATGCACAATGGCTCCGCGGTGTACCTGGAGGACGTGGCGCAGGTCCGCCGGGGAGGCACCGTGGCGGACCAGAGTGTAATGACCGGATTCGGGCCGGCCCGGGAAGCCGGCGTGGCTGGCCAGCCCGGCGAGGTTTATCCGGCAGTTACCCTGGCCATCGCCAAGAAGCCGGGCGAGAACGCCATCAATATCACCACGGCCATTGAAGAGCGTCTGGACCAGCTGCGCAACCGGGCCCTGCCGGAATCGGTGGAAGTGCTGGTCACCCGGGACTATGGCGTAACCGCCTCCCAGAAAGCCCGCAAACTGATTACCGATCTGATCTCCGCCACTTTGTGCGTTGTGCTGCTGGTGCTGGCGGCCATGGGCTGGCGCCAGGCCCTGATTGTCGGCATCGCGGTTCTGATCACCCTGCTGCTGACCCTGGTGTTCTCCTGGGCCTGGGGATTTACCCTGAACCGGGTGTCCCTGTTCGCGCTGATATTCTCCATCGGCATCCTGGTGGACGACGGCATCGTGATCACCGAGAACATCAACCGACGCATCCAGAACTCCCGGCGGGCGGTGAAAGACATTATTCCCGTTGCGGTAGACGAGGTGGGCACCCCCACTATTATGGCCAGCCTCACCATCATGGCTGCGCTGATTCCAATGGCGTTTGTCAGTGGCCTGATGGGGCCCTACATGAGCCCGATTCCGATCAACGCCTCGGCTGGTATGGTGCTGTCCCAAATCGTTGCTTTCGTGGTGGCTCCCTGGCTGGCCTTCCGGTTGCTCAAGCACAAGAAGGGTGAGCAGGCCGCCGAAGCCGAGGAGGCTTCCAGCTCTGCCGATGGCGTCAGCCTAGTGTCCCTGAGAATTTTCCGGACGGTGCTCGGGCCGTTCCTGGGTGATCATCCCTGGCGGCGCCGTTTGCTGGCGCTGGGCGTGGTGGGCCTGACCCTGGCCGCCACCTCGCTGCCGGTGTTCCAGGCGGTGATCCTGAAAATGCTGCCGTTCGACAACAAGTCCGAGTTGCAGGTGGTAGTGGATATGCCCGAGCGAACGCCCATGGAGCAGACCCAGCGGGTGTTAATGGAAATGGGCAGCTACCTGGAAACGGTGGATGAGGTGGCCAACTGGCAGACCTACGCCGGTACCGCGTCGCCGATCAATTTCAACGGTCTGGTCAGGCAATACTACCTGCGTGGCGACCCTTACCACGGCGATATACAGGTCAATCTTATTCATGAGGAGCGCCGGGAACGGCAGTCTCATGCCATTGCCCAGTCGATCCGGGGTCCGTTGACCGAGATCGGTAAGCAGCACGGCACCAGCGTCAAGATTGTCGAGGTGCCGCCCGGTCCGCCGGTATTGTCACCGGTGGTGGCGGAGATCTACGCGGTGGATGAAAACCGTCGGGCGGAACTGGCCCGGCAAGTGGCCGAGGGCATGACCCGGGTGGATGGTCTGGTGGATATCGATACCACGCTTGAGGCGCCTACTCGACAGTGGGAAGTGGTTGTGGATCGGGACCGCGCGGCACGGCTTGGCGTGTCCCAGGCCCAGGTGGTCGGTGCCCTCCAGACGGCCCTGGGCGGCACCAGTGTCAGTTTCCTGCACGATGACCACGCCAAGTACCCGGTTCCGATTCGTGTGATTCTGAGCGAAGGCGACAAGGCCCAGCCCGCGGCATTGTTATCCCTGAACGTGCGCAGTCGTGATGGCAACCTGGTTCCTTTGGCGAGTATTGCCGATGTTCGCGAGGCCGACTGGATGGGCGCGATCTACCACAAGGATTTGCTGCCGGTGACCTACGTGACGGCGGATATGGCGGGCGAGATCGATTCACCGTTGTATGGCATGTTTGCGATGGTTGAACGTCTGGACCAACAGGAGTGGGCGCCGGAGCAGTATTTCATTGATCAGCCCCCATTGCCGGAAAAGGGCACCCTGAAATGGGACGGCGAATGGCAGATCACCTACGAAACATTTCGGGATATGGGGGCGGCTTACAGCGTCGGTGTGTTCATGATCTTCGTTCTGCTGGTGGCGCAGTTCCGTTCCTATATTCTGCCTCTGGTGATCATGGCGCCCATCCCGCTGACCGTGATCGGCATTATGCCCGGCCATGCGCTGCTGGGGCGCGAGTTCACGGCCACCAGCATGATTGGCATGATTGCCCTGGCCGGGATCATCGTGCGCAACTCGATCCTGCTGGTGGTGTTTATCCGGCAGCTGATCGACGAAGGCGCAGAGCTGGACGAAGCGGTGGTACTGGCAGGTGCCGTCCGTATCAAACCGATTGCCCTGACGGCCATTTCGGCGATGGTGGGTGCTTACTTTATTCTGAACGATCCGATTTTTAACGGCCTGGCGATATCGTTGGTCTTTGGCCTGGCCATGTCCACTTTGCTGACGGTTCTGGTGGTTCCGCTTCTGTACTACACACTTGCGCGTTGCCGGTGGATTTGACGCCGGGTCATTTGCTACCGGGTTGGCCAGTAGCGCTGCATTTCGAGGAACAGGAAGGAGGCGCTCCAGGTAATCAGGACCAGCCCTGTCAGGGCCTCGATGCCGGTCAGATGACGGAGCATGCCAACGGCTTCAATATCGCCGTAGCCGAGGGTGGTAAAGGTTGTGAAAGAAAAATAGGTACAGTCCAGCATGGAGCCGTTGAAATTGCCAAGCAACTGGCCCCAGCCATCCGCGTGGTGCATGAAATAAAAGGCCGTGGCAAATATCCAGACCTGAAGAGCATGGGCGGTAAGGCAGCCGAGCACTGCGACGATCAAGCGGAAGTGGTGGCTTTGCCGCATTCGCCCCAGGAGGCTACTCAAACGGATCAGGACTTCGTTATGAATTGCTACAACAGCGCACACCAGAAGAATGTTCAGCAGCATGACGTTGAGCAGAGTGTCGTGGGTGGCGTCCAACGGAGTCGATCCTGAAGCCTGGAAACCTGCCGGAGTAATCCGGAACCTGTTGAAAATTGTATAGTAAATTCGTTGTCTTTGCGCACTTTCATTTAATCAGAGTATTGACGGTCCATGTCCAGAAAACTGCTTCCCCTGTTGATGATCGCCCTGGGTATTGCCGGCTTCCTGCTTTTGAAGGCAACCCGGCCGGAACCGGCGGAAGTATCCGCCACCGAGCGTAGCTGGCTGGTGCAGGTGCAGAAGGTCAATCCCACTCGAGCGACCCCGGTGTTGCCTCTGTATGGTGAGGTGGTGGCGCCGGATCTGCAGACCATCACCGCCACTCTGGCCGGGCGTATTGACCGGTTACCGGTACGGGAAGGGCAGCAGGTGAGCGAAGGTGACTTGCTGGTCGCGCTGGATTCCGCCGATATCGAGCCGGTACTTGCCCAGGCCCGGGCCCAGGTCGCCGACCTGGAGGCGCAGGTGCGGTCCGAACAGGTGCGATACCGCAACGATCAGCAATACCTGGAGAGTGAAAAGGCCATTCTGGACAACGCCCGTCGCCAGTTTGAGCGCATTCAGTCGCTGGTTGAGCGCAACCTGGCCTCCCGCGAGAACCTTGAGGCTGCCACCGATGCGCTGGCCAGGGCGGAGTTGACCGTTCGTACCCGGGAGCGGGCCATAGCCGAGCATCCGGCCCGGCTGCAAAGCCTGGAAGCCCGATTGTCGCAGGCCCGGGCCAGTCTGAGCACGGCAGAACTGGACGGTGAGCGGGCGGTATCAACAGCGCCTTTTGACGGTATGGTCACCAACCTGCAAGTGGCGGCTGGCGATCAGGTATCCCGCAGTCAGGCGTTGTTGAGCATCTATCCGATACAGGGGCTGGAAGTCCGGGCGCGGGTGCCGCAGATGTATCTCGGCGAGTTGGTGGATGCCCTGGCCGGGGGGGCAACACTAACGGCTACCGCCGAGGATTCCGGCCTGCGCTTTGAGCTGGTCCGGTTTGCTGGCCTGTCTGATCCGGCCGGCACCGAGGCGGTGCTGGAGCTGAACGGGGAATCGGGAGCCTTGCGGCCCGGGGCTTTGCAGCCACTGCTGCTGCAGCGGCCAGCAAGGGACAACCTGATTGCCATACCCTTCAGCGCACTGTACGGGGCCGACAGTGTTTACATCATGACTGATGATAACCGCATGCAGCGGGTGACGGTGCAACGGGTCGGCGAGGCACTCAGCGAGAACGGTGAGCGTCGGTTGTTGATCGCCAGTGAACACCTGAAACCGGGCATGCACCTGATCACCACCCACCTGCCCAATGCGATCACCGGCCTGAAAGTAAAGCTGGCGGATAGCGAGGGAGCACCGGCCTCATGAGTCGCAAAAAGGGTGTGATCGGCTTTTTTGTCCATCACCGGTTGGCCGGCAATCTGGTGATGCTGGTGATGTTGCTCGGTGGCGTAATGGCCCTGAGCCGCATGAATATCCAGTTCTTCCCTACTTTCGCCCTGGATGTGGTCAGCGTGCGGGTGGTGTGGAGTGGTGCGTCGGCCGAGGATGTGGAGCGCGGCATTACCGACCCGCTGGAGCAGCGTCTGCGCAGCGTCGACGGCCTCAAGAAGATGACCTCCACGTCGGCGCAGGGGGTGTCGTCCATTACCCTGGAATTCCATGAAGGCACCGACCCGATACAGGCAGTGGACGACGTGCGCCAGCAGGTGGACGAGTTCAACAACTTGCCGGCGGATGCCGAAGAACCGCAGGTGGCCAGGGTAGAACGGTACGAACCGGTGGCCCGGCTGCTGGTTTACGGTGATGTCGACCGGGCCGAGTTGCGCCAGCTCGTGTACCGGTTTGAGGATGAATTGCTGGACCGGGGCATCGACCGGGTGACGCTCCGGGGCCTGCCGGAGCAGCAGATCAGTATTGATGTGCCGGTGGAGCGGCTGGAATCCCTGGGCCTGTCGCTGGAACAGATTGCCGACCGGGTGGCGTCGCTGTCCCGTGACCTGCCGGCGGGGATGATGGCTCAGGAGGATGCCACCCGAGAGCTGCGGGCGGTGGAACAGCGACGCAGCCCCCAGGCCTTCGAGACCATTCCGGTGCTCAGCGGTGATCGCATCCGCATGCAACTGGGTGACATAGCCATCATCCGCCAGGAAGCCCGGGACAACCAGACGGTCATGGAAAACAACGGCATGTCCGCCGTAGAGCTGCAGCTTCAGCGGGCGGAAAATGGCAACTCCCTGACCGCCGCGCGGGTGTTTGAGTCCTGGCTGACGGATACCCGCCCGACCTTGCCGGCCACCGTAAAAATCAAGGTGTACGACGAAACCTGGCAGCTGATTGAAGACCGGATTTCCTTGCTGGTGAATAACGGCCTGGGTGGTCTGGTGCTGGTGGTGGGGCTGCTCTACCTGTTTCTTCCCGGGCGGGTCGCCGCCTGGGTGGCGGTGGGTATTCCCACCGCCTTTCTCGCAGCCCTGGGGGTGCTATGGCTGATCGGCGGCTCCATCAACATGATTTCCCTGTTTGCACTGATCATGGCCCTGGGGGTGATCGTTGACGATGCCATCGTGGTGGGGGAGGACGCGGACGCCCATGCCCGTATGGGAGAGCAGTCCATCTATGCCGCCGAAGGCGCTGCCAAGCGTATGGTCTGGCCAGTACTGGCTTCGTCCCTGACCACGGTGGCGGCGTTCATGCCACTGCTGGTGGTGGGAGGTGTAATAGGCAATATCCTGGGCGATATTCCGGTGGTGATGATCTGCGTGTTGATTGCCTCTCTGCTGGAGTGTTTTGTGGTCTTGCCAGCCCATCTTCGCCATGCCTTTGTTCGCAAGGTTTCCGAGAATCAGCCAGAGCGACGCCCTCACGCCGTGGCCCGTTTGCGCCGGGGATTTGAGCAACGGTTCGATACCTTCCGCGACGGCCCTTTCCGCCGGTTCTCCCGCTACAGCCTGAAGCACCGGGGCATGACCGTAGCCTCGGCACTGGCGTTGGCTATTGTCACCGTCGGCCTGCTGGCCGGTGGACGGCTTGGGTTCAATTTCTTCCCGACGCCGGAACCATCGGTGTTCTACGCCAATGCCAGCTTTGTGGCGGGCACGGACAAGGACACGGTGGCGCGCTTCATCCGGGAAATGCAGCGCTCACTCACGGAAACGGAGGAGGCACTGGGTGGCGAGCTCGTACTCCATGCCGTGACTACCTACGGTGCTACCCAGGGGGCTGAGGGCAGTTCCCGGAACGATGACGAGCTTGGCTCCATGCTGGTGGAACTGGTGCCTTCAGACAGCCGTTCTGTGCGTAATGCCGAGTTCATTCGGGAATGGCGCAGCCGTATGAGTCAACCGGCCGGGCTTGATGCCCTGAATATCAACGAACGCCAGGCCGGCCCGCCCGGGCGAGATGTCAACGTGCGACTGACCGGTGATGACGCCGAGGCCCTGAAGCGGGCGGCGGATGAAGTGGCCCAGGCTCTGGATACCCTGCCGGGCGTGCTGGATGTGGAAGACGATATGCCCTGGGGCCGGGAACAGTTGCTCTATCAGGTCAGCCCTTATGGTGAGGCCCTGGGGCTGACCACTGTGGATCTGGGCCGACAGTTGCGGGCGGCATTTGATGGCCGGATCGCCCAGATCTACCAGGATGGTCGCGATGAGGTGGAAGTCCGGGTGCAGTTGCCGAGGGCGCAACGGGAGCAATATTCCACCCTGGAGCGCATGACCATCCGCATCCCCGATGGCCGTTTTGTACCGCTGACCCAGGTGATGAACCTGGATCACCGCCAGGGATTCCAGGCCCTGCGCCATGCCGATGGCAAACTGGCGGTGGAGGTCACTTCGGCGCTGAATACCCGGGTTGCCACCACCGACCAGATTCTTGAAAGCCTGCAGTCCGGGCCTTTGCCGGAGATCGCCAGTCGTCACGGTGTGCGCTACAGCTTTGAGGGCCGCTCGGCCGATCAACGCGAAACCATGGCGGACATGCAAACGGGGCTGCTTATCGGCCTGGCCCTGATGTATGTGGTGCTGGCCTGGGTGTTTGCATCCTGGAGTCTGCCCCTGATCGTCATGGCGATTATTCCCTTTGCCCTGGTCGGTGCCCTGCTGGGCCACTGGATCATGGGGCTGCAGCTCACCATACTGTCCCTGTTCGGGTTGTTCGGCCTGTCCGGTATCGTGGTGAATAACGCCATTATTCTGGTGGCTTTCTACAACCAGCAACGGCAGAAGGGGCTGGACATCACGGATGCCCTGAATGAGGCCGCCGTGCAGCGGGTTCGCGCGGTTCTGCTGACGTCCCTGACCACTATTGGGGGGCTGACACCGCTGCTGTTCGAAACGTCGTTGCAGGCCCAGTTCCTGATTCCTATGGCAACGTCGATTGCCTTTGGCTTGGGACTGTCCACCTTCCTGGTACTGCTGGTGATTCCAGCGCTGTTGTCCTGGGTCGAGCAATTCCGGGAATGGCGTGCCCAACGCAGGAACGGTGCGGCAGAACCTCTGGGGGCTGCCGACTGAATACCGGGAGAAAACATGGCCGATAACCTGATCAGTGCCACCGGCCTGAGCAAACAGTTCAAGAGCGGCGACCAGCATGTGACTGTGTTGCAGGAACTGAGTGTGCATCTGGGGCGAGGCGAGTCGCTGGCGCTGACCGGCCCGTCCGGGTCCGGGAAAAGCACGCTGCTGAATATTCTCTGTGGCCTGGAGTCTCCCGGTTCCGGTCGGCTGGCTATGTTGGGACAGCCTTTAGCCGGGGATGGCGCGCCAATGGGCAAGGCTCTGGAGCGGGCCTGGTGCAAATTGAGGCAGAGCCGACTCGGCGTGGTCTTTCAGGATGCCAACCTGATGCCGACCCTGTCCCTGCTGGATAATATCCGGTTGCGAGCGCGCCTGGCTGGCCAGGACGACACCAGCGCTGGCGACTGGCTCCAGAGGTTGGGCATTGGTGAGCTGGGCCAGCGTTATCCGGATCAGGTTTCCGGTGGCCAACGCCAGCGGGCTGCGCTGGCCATGGTATTTGTTACCCGGCCGGCACTGATTCTGGCGGATGAGCCGACCGGTAGCCTGGACCGGAGGACGGCAGAGACTGTCGCCGATGAGTTGTTCGAACTCCAGGCCCGACATGGCTGTGGGCTGGTGCTGGCTACCCACGATGCGGACCTGGCAGCCCGTTGCCTTCATCAGTTAGACCTCGGGCACCAGGGCGGGCCCTGAAGACCAATGTCTCCCCCCATCGCATTGTTCAGTCATTATCGTCGTCACCCCCTGCAGCTGGCCGCGCTGGCCGCCATGATCCTGCTTGCCACCGCGCTCTGGACTGGAATACATCACCTCACCAGCCAGGCCAGGGCCAGCCTTGAACAGAGCGAGAGCGCTGTCGCCGAGCGCCAGCAAGTGGTGCGTGAGGACGGCCAGCCGGTCTCGGTGCAGGACTTTGTCATGCTTCGACGCCAGGGCCTGTGCGTGATGCCATGGCTGGAAGTGCCGGTACCGGGGCGCGGCCGGCTGGTGGGCATTGATCCGCTGGCGGCCCATTGCTTTGCCGAGCCGGAACACACGCCAGCACCCTGGCAGGGCGAACTTGATGGCAAGCCCTTCGTCGATATCAGCGAAGCCGCTGTCCAGGCCTCAGCCGAGGCGTCGGCCCTGGTTCTGCTGGTGTCGCAAGCCGACGGTCAGTCGCCACCACCGGCGGGCTACCGCTATCAGGCATTCGCCGTTGCGCCTGATACGGCAGAGCTGGGTGACAGTTTTCTGCTCAACCTGGATGCGCTTGGAGTGCTGGTCCTGCTGATTACCTCGTTGTTGTTGCGCAGTGTGTTCCTTCTGGGCCTGGCTCAACGTCGGGAAAGCCTGGCTTTGCTGTATCGCTATGGTGTGAACAGGAGCCAGCTCAGCCGCCTGTTGCTGGTGGAAAACCTGCTGCTGGCGTTGGTGTGCATACTGCCCGGGGTTTGGTTGGGGCGGGCGCTGTCACTGGTTTTGGCAGATGGCTTTGAGCAGGCCCTGGAAGGCCTGTTCGACCGTCCGCTCTATGCCGGTGGAGGGGAGGACTGGTGGCTGCCAACCCTGACCATGGTGGCGGCGGTCGTGGCCGCTTGCCTGGCGGGCGTTCGGGACTCGTCGGGGCCGCTCTTGACTCGGGTGCAACCGGCAATTTATGTGCTGCTACTGGCCCTGGGGCTGGCAGTATCTCTGTGGGCACCAACTCTGATCTGGCTGTTCCTGGCGGTGGCACTGGTTTTTCTCGCTGCCGGTTGGCTGGCCCCGCTGGCGATTGCCGGGGTTGTCCGCTGGCTGGCCCGTAACACCGGGGATCCGCTGATTCGCTGGCGCCTACAGGAAGTCGCAGTCCTGGTGCGTCGGCTGGCGCTACCGCTGGTGGCCCTGCAGTTTGCCTTGGCACTGGTGCTGGCGGTTCATGCCCTGGTAACCACGTTCGAGGACACCTTTGATCAGTGGCTGGGGCAACGGCTGGAAGCGGATTACTACATTGAAGTACCGCCAGGGGCGGATATCACCGCTGCCGCAAGCTGGCTGACGGCGCAGCCGGAGCTGGTGAGTCCGGAATCGTGGCATCAGGTGATTCGGGGGCGGGCCAGCGTGCAGGCAGCACCAGGCAGTGAGCCGGTGCCTGTCGATGTGTTTGCCCTCGGGCCGGTCAGTCACCTGGTGCAAAACTGGCGCTTGCTGGCGCAAACAGAAACGCCCTGGCAGGCGTTGGCGCGGGGCAAGGGGCTAATGGTCAATGAGCAGTTGGCCAGAAGGCAAAAGCTTGCAGTAGGCGACCGTCTCATTGTCAGGCTTGGCGCCCGTCGGTTTCAGGCTCCGGTGCTGGCCGTTTATCCGGATTACGGACGGCCCTCCGGTGAGGTGCTGGTGCTGGCGAGTCTCTTGCCTGAGGACTTTGAAGCCCGCTTTCGAAGCCTGTCGATAAGCGCGGGCGTCGAAGAGATCAAAGTGGTTGAGGCGCAACTGGCCCGGCTTTGGCATACCCCCCAACTGACAGTGAGGGATAATCAGGCCATCCGGACCCTGGCCACTGATATTTTTGACCAGACCTTCCTGCTGACCCGGGCCATGACTACCCTCACGCTTATTCTGGCAGCCGCCGCGTTGTTGCTGATGGTGTGGGTCTTCCTCTCTACCCGCGCCTGGTATTTCCGGCTGCTGATCGTCTGGGGTATGCCCCAACGCCAGGCCGCGGCCCAGCTCACCCGGGTTTCCCTGGCGCTGATTTTTGCGGTATTGGTTTGTGCACTGCCGCTTGGCGTGTGGCTCACCTGGATTCTGGTCCAGCGCATCAACCCGCTGGCTTTCGGCTGGTCACTGCCGATGGCGGTGTACCCGGGGTTCTGGATCGAGCTGGCCGTGTTGGCTCTGATCATCGGCCTCAGCATTGCTTTGCTGATGCGCCTGCAACTGCGTCGCCCGGCCTCGGCGCCGGAGTCCGCCCACGGGCTGCAGGGAGGGGAACGATGAATCGTTTCGTTATCGTACTTCTGGCGCTGCTACTCACCGCCTGTGATCGGGCAGAAGAGCCGAGCGGATTCGCAGGCCTTGCCGGTGTGGCGGAATCTGAGCATGAGATTCAGTTCCTGCAGCCCGGGCCCGGAGACCGGCTGTCCTTCCCCGCCGATTTCGGCCCTCATCCCCAGCACCGCATTGAATGGTGGTATCTCACCGCGAATCTGGAAACCGAAAACGGCAGGCCGCTGGGTCTGCAATGGACGCAGTTCCGGCAGGCCTTGACCCCGAGGTCCGTTGAATCCGAACCGCCGAAGCCGGCACTCTGGCCTCTGGAGGCTGCCTGGATGGCTCATGCAGCGGTGAGCTACAACGGTCAGCACCGCTTTGCCGAAAAGCTCGCCAGGGGTGATGTCGGGCATGCCGGGGCCACCGCCCAACCTTTTTCAGTCTGGCTGGATCACTGGCACCTGAGGCCAGCGAGCGGACACGTTGGCTGGCAGCTGTCGGTCGCTACAGAACACTGGTCCTATGATCTGTTGTTGCAGCCGCAAGGTGATCCTGTCGCTCATGGTGACGACGGTTTCAGCGCCAAATCCGCCAGTGGCGAAGGCTCCATGTACTTCAGCCTGGTAGACCTGAAAATCGAGGGGACGGTCACCCTTGAGGGTGACACCTTGACGGTGGCGGGTACCGGGTGGTTCGACCGGGAGTGGAGCAGCCAGTTTCTCAAAGCCGGACAGCAGGGCTGGGACTGGTTTGCCCTGCATCTGGATTCGGGGTACAAGCTGATGCTGTTCCAGCTTCGGGAAACACAACAGGCGTTCCGCTCGGGTACCTGGATTCCAGCCACGGGCGAGCCGGTGGCGCTGGGTCCGGAACAGATCGGGCTGACCACTGTGGGCGAGCCAGCCGGATATCCGCGCCGTTGGCAGATAACCCTTCCGGGTTTCGACGTGAACCTTGAGGTCTCCGCGCCGGCTGGGGATTACCGGAATTCCGGGCTCTATCCGTATTGGGAGAGCCCGGTTTCCGTCACCGGAAGCCATTCCGGCGTGGGTTACATGGAGCTTACCGGTTACCAGGCACAATAAGGCCCGGAAACTCACTCAACGGCATTGGCACCGATACGGTGAATGCTGAGGTCGGCACCATTGAACTCTTCTTCCTCTGTCAGTCTCAGACCGCTAATGGTTTTGATGGCACCGTAAACGATGAGCCCGCCGGCAAAGGCCACGATCACACCGGCCACCGAGCCAATAATCTGCGACATCAGGCTGACGCCACCCAGGCCCCCGAGCGTTTCCTGGCCGAAGATACCGCAGGCAATGGCGCCCCAGACACCGCATACGCCATGTAAGGGCCAGACACCCAGAACATCATCCAGCCGCTCGATTTTCGCCTGTGCCCACTCGAACAGATAGACAAAGATGGCACCGGCCACGCCCCCGGTAATCAGGGCGCCGACGGGGTGCATAAGGTCTGAGCCGGCGCACACCGCCACCAGTCCGGCCAGCGGACCGTTGTGAATGAAGCCAGGGTCTTTGCGGCCGAGCAGCATGGAAACCAGAATACCCCCCACCATGGCCATCAGACTGTTGACCGCAACCAGGCCACTGATGCCGTCCAGAGTCTGGGCCGACATGACGTTAAAGCCAAACCAGCCCACGGTCAGAATCCAGGCGCCGAGGGCGAGAAACGGAATGTTGGAAGGGGCAAAGGCCACGACCCGACCGTTGCGATAGCGACCGGTGCGGGCGCCGAGCAGCAGCACCGCAGCGAGAGCAATCCAGCCACCGACAGCATGCACCACAACGGAGCCGGCGAAATCATGGAAGGACGCACCAAACTGGTTCTCCAGCCAGGCCTGGAAACCAAAGTTCCCATTCCAGATCAGGCCCTCAAAGAAAGGATAGACGAAGGCCACGATCAGGCCCGAGGCAATCAGCATGGGGTAGAAGCGGGCACGCTCTGCGATGCCGCCGGAAACGATCGCCGGAATGGCCGCGGCGAAGGTCATCAGGAAGAAAAATTTGACCAGTTCATAGCCGTTGGCGGAGGTGAGTTCGGCGGCGCCATTGAGAAAGTGCCCGCCATAGGCGATGTAGTAGCCGATGAAAAAATAGGCGACTGCGGATATGCCGAAGTCGGTCATGATTTTAACCAGGGCATTGACCTGATTTTTATGGCGAACAGTGCCCACTTCCAGGAACGCAAAGCCGGCGTGCATGGCCAGCACCATAATGGCGCCAATCAGAATGAAGAGCGTGTTGGCGCTCTCGGTCAGGGTGTGTACGGCACTCGTGATATCCACGGGTTTTTCTCCTGAGTGTTTTGATTACGCGGCTTCTGATGAGCCGTTGTGCATTGTTGGGGTGCGACTTAAGCAAGTGCTGTTCCAAAACAATGCATATCAAGTACTGCAGGGGGGTTGGAGAACCTGAGGGCGCCGAGGGAGGTATTTATCTGCGTCAAAGTGCACCAGAGGCGTGCGCATCAAGGGCTTGTGCACCAATCTGGATAGGGCGCGAGGCAAGGTTTTACTACCAGGTAATCTCGCTGGGCGTATCCCGACCGGGCTCAATGCCAATAATGGCTTCTTGCGACTCGCTTTCGGAACGAATCAGCTCGCGAAGGCGCAGTTCCTGCTCTTCCATGGGCTCTGACAGATCGATAACGATTTCAACCCGCCGGTTCTTGGCTCGGTTTTCCGGCGAGGTGTTGGGTACCCGTGGTTCGGTGTCGGCCAGACCGGTCACCCGGATGCGGTCCGGAGTCACCTGCTCCCGAGCCAGCAGAACATTAGCCACCGCGGCGGCACGGGCTGCGGACAGGTCCCAGTTACTGTAGAAACGTTCGGTGCGGATGGGCACGTTATCGGTATGGCCTTCAATGGCGAGGTCGCCGGGCATGTCGGCCAGAACCTCCGCCATATCCAGAAGCAGGCCTTCGAATTCCCAGGTCAGTTGGGCTGAACCTGAGGCAAACGAGCCCTTCTCCTCAATGCGAATGATGATGCGGCGCTGATCTTCCGAGACGTTGATCCGGCCATCCATAATCGCCGGTTCCAGCACTTCAAGAATCCGGGCCATGTTGGCGTCCATCTGTTCCTGGATGGATTCCTCAATGGCTTTCTCTTCGGGGCTTTTCAGAGTCTGGATTTCGGGCTGTACGTCGGTGGTGGTCTGTTTGACTTCATTGACCACCGTGGGCTCTGGCGGCGCCGGCGAAAACTTGTCGAAGATCGGGCTGGTGCCCTGAGGGATCTCAAGCGCAGGCACTTCCCGCTGCACTCCGAAGGCCTTGGAGAGTTCACCGGCGATCTGTTTGAACTTCTGGGCGTCGATTTCCGAAAACGACAGGAGCAATACGAAAAAGCACATCAGCAGCGACATCAGGTCGGCAAATGTGACAACCCACGCAGGAATCCCGGGCTTTTCCTCTTCTGGCAAATCATCCATGTTTAACCGCCTGCCGTTTCCGCATCGCCGTTTCTGGCCCGCTCTTTGGGCGAAAGATAGCTGGACAGCATCTGCTCGATAATGCGCGGGTTGGTGCCTTCCTGGATGGCGACGAGGGCATCAATATAGAGCGATTGCATGCGGGCCTCCTCCGTCATGCGCAGGGACAGCTTGTCGGCAATGGGGGTAGCGATCATGGTGGCGATCATGGCGCCGTAGAGCGTGGTCAGCAGGGCTACGGCCATGGCCGGCCCGATGGACTTGGGATCTTCCATGTTGGACAGCATCTGCACCAGGCCAATCAGCGTGCCAATCATACCCATGGCCGGAGCCACATCTGCCATGGCGGTGAACACTTTCGCGCCCGACCGGTTGTGTTCCAGTGTCATCAGGCGTTCCTTGTTGAGGAGCTGCTTGATGGTGTTGCCGTCCTGTCCATCCACCAGCATCTGAATACCCTGGCCCAGGAAAGGGCTGCTGACCTCCCTCCCTTCGATACCAAGAACGCCCTCTTTTCGAGCGATGCTGGCAATCTCCACCAGTTCTTCGATGCTGGCCTGAGTTTCGGGCAGTTTGAATTTGAACGCTCGGGCTGCCACCTTGAAGGCATCAAAAAACTGGGCAAGACTGAATTTGGCCAGAACCACCAGCAAGGTACCGCCGATCACAATCAGCAGGGATGGCGGATTGATGAACATGCCTGGCGATGCGCCCAGGATAATGGCCGAAGAAATCAGAAGAATGGCGCCGATGAGGCCGATAAGGGTGGCGAAATCCACAGTAACTCCAGAACTGTGCAGGTGACGATTAAGGGGGCGGGAGAATACTCCCTGGTTGATTATTAATCAATGCCCGATTGGTCCCTCATCCTATGATGAGTGAAGCTCCTTCCATGCAGCGTAGCGGTGCAGATCGGATTCGACCAGTTTAAGGCACAAGGCAACCACACCGGCATCATCAACCAGGCCGAAGCCGAAGATCAGATCCGGAATCAGGTCCAGCGGATTCAGCACGTACAGCAACGCTCCGGCTACCGCAGCGATGGACTTCCAGGGTATGGCCCGGTAGTGGCCGTACCAGTAATCGCGAATCAGCGAGAACATCAGCTTGATATCGGTAGAGAAACGATTCAGCCTGCCGCTGTTTTTGACTTTCTCTTCAACGGCTTTTTGTCGTTCAAGCAGGGCCTCAAGGTCGCCTCTGTGAACCTTGGCACTTTGCTCTTTCAACTCGTTTGCAGCCGTTTTATCTGAGATCCATGCCATACATTGTCACCACTTTGCTCAGCGATTGCCTCAACATAACGAAATCGTGCTGGTTCGTCACCTTCCCAGGCCATTTCAATAATTCGTGAGACTTCCTGGGAGTTCAGGATCGAGCGCTTCATGGTCTTTGGTTTTGTGGTGGTCCGGAACGAAGGCCAGCCGTTTTCGAATCATTACGTCCTGAGCTCTGAGTAATGGCTCGGTATCTGTGGCCGGCTCGGTCAATGTAAAAAGGTAGGCGACGGCTTCTGCGGTTGAGAGTTGCCCGGCCTTTGGTGCCTTTCGGATACGGTAATGTGAAGCTGGTGGCTCAGCGAAATGAAAGCAGGGCAACTGCCGGAGCTGCGGGTTCAGGTGCAGGATTTTCGCGGCTTTACGCCAGGTGCCATCCAGAACCAGCCACTGGTCGATCTGGCCTGCCGCGTTGCTCTCCACGGGCTGACTGTCAGCACATGGAAACAACAGTCCGGTGCGGGTTCCGGTTAACAGGCGCTCCAAGCCTTGTTGGGAAAAGGAGGCAGGGCTCTCGCCAACCAGTACTTCCACCCGGGTCAGGCACTGCTGAAGTACTCGCACCGTACCCTTGCTGTGACCGACTTCTGACGGGTGTTGCAAAATGATGACGCGATGGCGGTTGTCGACCTGCTCGCAAACCTCGCATACGCAGGTGTTCGGGTGCAAGCCACAGCGGGTACACAGTGCTCTGGCCACGCTTAACCTACGAAAATGCGCTTGGCCAACCCCGCGCCTTTCAGGCCGCGAACGGCCAGGGTTGTGACCAGCCCGCCGATCATTGCCCCGACTACGCCACAGGTAAGAATATCCTGCCCGGTCAGGTACAGTCCGGGGATGTCGGTTTTCGGCCTCAGCCAGCGTTGCTCGAAACGTTCTGGCGTGTGGTCCAGGCCGTACAGCTCACCCTGCTCATAGCGGCAGAACCAGGCGGTCGACAGTGGTGTCGAGGTTTCCACATAGTCTACTTTGCCTCGAAGCTGGGGCAGTTTTTCGTACATGACTTCCAGAAGCTGCTCGGTGATCTGGGCCTTCAGAGCCTCATAATCCTCGCCCCGTTTGCCCCAGGTGGAGCCCTGCCACGGCTCGAACATTTCCCAGGTGGTGGGCGCCACAATCTCGATGGTGGAGGTTCCGGGCCAGCGGTTCTGGTAGTCCGGGTCTTTGGCTGCCGGGAACGAGATGTAAACTACCGGGAAAGAGGTGTTCCGGGGATCTTTCAGGAATTGCTCCACGTTGCCATCGTGGTCGGCGCTCGGATAAATCCAGAAGTTGGTGCGCGGCAAGCCGAGCTGGTCGGGCGTGCCTTTCAGGCCTATATACAGGCCGATATGGGGCATCGAGGGTTTGATGTGTTCCCGGCTGCCAGGATAGCCAATGCTGTCTGCGGCAGACTCGGGTAAAAGCCGTTCGAAAGTATTGATCACACCGGCGTTGCTGATTACCAGCGGTGACCGGATATCATGGCCATCTGCCATGCGCACACCCACGGCTTTGCCCTTTTCGATCAGGATCTCTCTCACGTCGGCGTAGGTGAGCACGTCACCACCGCCGGACTGAATCACCGGGATGATGGTTTTGGCAATTTCCGAGGCACCGCCTACCGGGTAGAATCCACCGTACAGGTAATGCTTGGCAATGAGCGCGTGCACCATGAAGCTCGACTGTTTCGGGGTTACCCCGCAATCGCCCCACTGACCGGTAATGGCGCCAATCAGCTCTTCGTTGGCGGTGAGTTCCCGCAATACGTCATAGGTGGTGCGGTTGAAACAGTCCGGCAGTACTGTTTTCAACCCTCTGGAAACCAGTGGCGCAGCCAGCGCGGGCGAGAGTTTGGACAGGGTATACCATTGCATGCCATCGGCCACCTTGCCGAGCAGTGCCAGGTAACGGTCGATGGCCTCTTCTTCGTCCGGGAAGGACGCCAGTAGCGAGTGCCTCAGGCCTTCCTTGCCGGCCCTGAGGTTGACCACTTTGTCGCCCAGAAAGAACCGGTCGTAGTTTTCATCCATCGGTGCCCATTCGAGCTTGCCGTCGGTGATGTAATCGAACAGCCGGCGGCCGAGGGTGTGGCGCGCGCCCATGTCGCCTATGTAGTGCACGCCCACATCCCACTCGTAGCCATTACGGGCGTAGCTGTGGGTGTAGCCACCGGCGGTGTAATGCTGTTCCAACACCAGTACTTTGTAGCCGGCTTTGGACAGGCAGGCGGCGGTGGTCAGACCGCCGATACCGGAGCCGATCACTACCGCATCATAGGGACCATCGAGCCGGCTCGCGCGGTAACGGGTACCGATTCGGATTGTGCTGGGCTTCAAGGATTTCGAATTTGTATCTACCACCACGCTTTTCCCCACATTTCCGGATTGGCCCAGTTATCGGGATTGTTCCAGGCCCGTTTATGATTGTAAGTATCCAGATTGTAGGTATAGAGCGTGAGTGCGCCGTTCTCGCTTTCGATATCGGCATGACGCTGAAAGCCCAGGGCGATGAAGTCGGTAAAGCCCCAGTCTGTGGTTTGGGGCACCAGTACCGCAATTTGATGGGTGCCATAGTTGCGTAACTGTCCCAGTAAAAGCGCCCCTTCTTCGTAGGGGAGATGTTCCAGGGTGTCGGTGATAATGGCCAGGTCGGGCACGGAATCCAGTGGCAGCCGGGCGTTCGGGTCCGCGGTGTCCAGCGTCAGCAAGCGAACGGCTTCCCGTTGCCCGTGCCACACCTCGCTGACCCGGCTGGCGGTGTCGCCACAATACAGAAGGATGTCTGGCTGGCTGGTATCCAGAATCCGGGCCAGTACTCTCTCTGGTTGGCTAACAGGTGTTGTCATGATATCGGCCAGTCTGCTGCGTCTACGGTATGCAGGCCCACTGGTTGCTGAGCCTCCCCCTGCCAACGATGCACGAAGGCTCCGTCAGGATCGTACTGTTGCGCCTGCTTGTCCAGATTGAACTGCCGAAGCCCGCGGGGATCGGCGCCGACGCCGGCCAGATACTGCCAGTTTCCGTAGTTACTGGCCACGTCGTAATCCACCAGTTGCTGTTCGAACCAGGCAGCACCGTAACGCCAGTCCAGTTCCAGTTCATTGATCAGGCAGCTGGCCACCAGTTGGCGTGCCCGATTGCTGATGTAGCCGGTTTCCCGTAACTGATTCATGGCCGCGTTGACTATCGGATACTGGGTATTGCCCTCGCACCAGGCCTTGAATCGATGGCCATAGAAGGTCACCGGGCGGCGTTTACGTTGCACGCCATCGCGGCTAAACAACCGCCCCCCGTGTTTAAGGGCATACCAGTAGAAATACTCGCGCCAGAGCAGCTCAAACCAGAGCCAGTAGGTCGAATCGTTACGGGTGTGCTGACGTTCGTATTGTTCGATGGCGGCGACCACCTCCCGCACTGACAGGCAGCCGTTCGCCAGCCAGGGGGAGAACTTGGAGGATGAGCCCCAGTCGTCCAGCGCATTACGGGTTTCCTTGTAATCGGCAATGCGGTGCTGCTCGAACACGAAGGCCTGCAGCTGTGCCAGGCCGGCTTCCTCACCGCCGGTGAATGGTGACCGATGTATCGGTTCCGGTATCGGCGGGCACTGGCCCCGATTGTCTTCCGGGAAACCCGGCGGTGGTGGCAGCGCGCTGACGGTTCGGATCCTGAGCGTGTGGTCCGGTTGCTCGGTTTTTTCCACCTGCTTGCGGAATTGCGAGAAGGTATCGGGCAGTTCTGCCAGTTCCATGGGAAGCTGGCCTTCCGTGAACATGCCCAGGGTTTCAAACTGCTGAAACGTCACCTCCGGCAGGCGGGCTTTGAGGGCCTGCCACTGTGCGGCTTCTTCGGTGCCGGGTAGGCGTGAGCGAATCAAACGCTGCACGCCGTGCTCACGGGCCAGCTCTGGCAGAACGATTTCCGGTTCGCCCCAGGCGATATGCATTCGTTGCCCCAGAGGCCGCAGGCTACGTTCCAGTGCCATCAAGCTTTGCCACAGGAAGCGCCAACGATGATCACCCAGGGCACGGCACTGCAACCGGTCACCGGTAAACCAGCGCGGGTCTACTACAAAGACACACAACAACATGTCTGAACGGGCTGCGGCCAGCAAGGCCGGGTTGTCATGCAATCGAAGGTCGCGGGTAAACCAGTAGAGCGTTCGCAAGATGTATTCCTCATCATCGACGACACAAAACCATACGACAGGGGTTGCGTATGAGATTGACTCAGAGGCAGGCCTGTCCGCGACAAGCGTGCTACAGTTCAACGTTAATGCATTTCGGCCCGCCGGAACAATCGGACAACAGGAGAGTGAACGTGATCAAATCCCGCGCAGCTGTGGCGTTTGAGGCCAACAAACCGCTGGAAATTGTGGAAGTGGATCTGGCGCCGCCCAAAGAAGGCGAAGTACTGGTGAAGATCGTGGCCACCGGCGTGTGCCATACCGATGCCTACACTCTGTCCGGCGCCGACCCCGAAGGCCTGTTTCCGACCATTCTCGGCCACGAGGGCGGCGGCATTGTTGAAGCTGTAGGGCCGGGTGTGACCGGCCTGGAAGTGGGTGACCACGTGATCCCGCTGTACACCGCCGAATGCGGTAAATGCAAGTTCTGCACCTCCGGCAAGACCAACCTGTGTGGCGCGGTGCGCGAAACCCAGGGCAAGGGTGTGATGCCAGACGGCACCTCCCGGTTCTCCTACAAGGGCCAGCCGCTGTATCACTACATGGGCTGTTCCACGTTTTCAGAGTACACCGTACTGCCGGAAATCTCCCTGGCCAAAATCCCTAAGGAAGCCCCGCTCGACAAGGTGTGCCTGCTGGGCTGTGGTGTAACCACCGGGATTGGCGCGGTGCTTAACACTGCCAAGGTTGAAGAAGGCGCCACGGTCGCCATCTTTGGCCTGGGCGGCATCGGCCTGGCAGCCATCATCGGCGCGACTATGGCCAAGGCCGGGCGCATCATTGCGATTGATATCAACCCTGGCAAGTTCGACATCGCCAAGCAGCTGGGCGCCACCGATGTGGTCAACCCCAACGACTACGACAAGCCGCTCCAGGAAGTCATCATCGAGATGACCGATGGTGGCGCCGACTATACCTTCGAGTGTGTGGGCAGCGTGAAGCTGATGCGTGCGGCGCTGGAAGCCTGTCACAAGGGATGGGGTGAAAGCACCATCATCGGTGTGGCCGGTGCCGGTGAAGAAATCAGTACCCGCCCGTTCCAGTTGGTAACCGGCCGGGTCTGGCGCGGTTCCGCCTTTGGTGGCGTGAAAGGCCGTACCGAGCTGCCATCCTATGTGGAAAAAGCCGAGAAAGGTGAGATCCCGCTGGATGTGTTTATCACCCACGAAATGAAACTGGAAGACATCAACAAGGCGTTTGACCTGATGCACGAGGGCAAGAGCATCCGGTCGGTGATTCACTTCTGACCTGGCACGGGACAGAAGTGAACCAGAGTTCCCGGGGAACGGGCGTTCGCCCGCCCCCGGTTAATCCAGGCTTTGCAGGAGTTGCGAGGCGAGAATCAGAGGGCATTCAACGGAAGGCACGTGCCCGATACCGTCCAGAATAACCGGCTCTGGCGCGCCGCTGAACTGTGCCAGTGCTTTCAGGGACTCCGGCGGTGTTGCCAGATCCTCTGAACCACCAATCAGCAGTAACGGCACCTTGTGGCCCCGTAGCATCTCCCGGAAGTCGGCTTTACCCAGCATCTCGCACAACAGGGCATAGCTGTTGGCGTCACCGCGCCCCATGATCACTTTCCAGCCGTCCAGAAGGGCCGGCTGTTCCTCACAGGCGTTCGGGCCAAACCAGCGCGGTACAATCTCGCCGGCCATCGTCGCCAGCCCTTTCTCCCGCACATTGGCCGCACGCTGTCCCCAGGCTTCCGGTGTGCCAATGATGGCGCCGGTGTTGGTCAGGGTTGCGGTCATCAGATGGTCGCTGTGCCCGGCAATCAGTTGCTGGCCAATAACGCCGCCGATGGAGGTGCCGGCAAAGTGAAAGCTGGAACTACCGGCTTGCTTTGCCAGAAGCAGGGTCTCCTGGGCCAAGTCTTCCGGGGTGATGTCGCCGGCAGATTCCGGCCAGGCGCTGCTGGCACCGTGACCGGGCAGGTCCCAGGTCAAAACGCGAAAACGGTCCAGCAGTGCCGGCAGCATGTCGTCCCACACCCCCTGGGTCATGCCCAGAGGGTGCGCCAGCACCAACAATGGCTTTTCGCAATGACCGAGCAGGCGATAGCAAATGGTGCGGTTGTTGTCATTAAGAAATGCCATGATATCTCCTCAAACCGGGCCCGGTCAGACCCGTTCGATCAGTGTAGCAATACCCTGACCCACACCCACGCACATGGTGCACAGGGCATAGCGACCACCGGTGCGCTGCAGCTGGTGCGCCGCAGTCTGTAGCAGGCGCGCGCCAGACATGCCCAGCGGGTGGCCAAGGGCGATGGCGCCGCCGTTCGGGTTTACCCGGGGGTCGTCATCGGCAATGCCCAGTTCACGCAGCACGGCCAGGCCCTGGGCGGCAAAAGCTTCGTTGAGCTCGATCACGTCGATGTCATTCAGGCTGATGCCCTGCTTCTTCAGCAGCTTCTGAACCGCCGGTACCGGGCCAATGCCCATGATGCGTGGTTCCACACCGGCCGTGGCCATGCCCAGGATTTTGGCCATGGGCTTGAGGCCATGCTGCTTAACCGCGGCTTCGCTGGCGACCAGCATGGCGGCGGCGCCGTCGTTGACGCCAGAGGCGTTGCCGGCGGTCACACTGCCGTTCTCCCGGAACGGCGCGGGCAAGGCGGCGAGTTTTTCAAGGGTGCTGGCGCGGGGGTGCTCGTCGGTGTCAAACACCAGCGGGTCTTGCTTGCGGCGTGGAATAGATACCGGCACGATCTCTTCGGCAAAGACGCCTTCCTGCTGTGCCCGGGCGGTCTTCTGTTGGGAGCGGAACGCGAACAGATCCTGATCTTCGCGGGAGATGTTGTACTGTTCGGCCACGTTCTCCGCCGTCTCGGGCATGGAGTCCACACCGTACTGTTTTTTCATCAGCGGGTTCACGAAGCGCCAGCCGATGGTGGTGTCTTCGATTTTCTGGCCGCGGGAAAAGGCGCTGTCAGCCTTCCCCATCACGTACGGAGCACGGGACATGGACTCCACGCCACCGGCCAATACCAGCTCCATTTCACCGGCGCGGATGGCGCGGAAGGCGGTGCCCACGGCGTCCATGCCGGAACCGCACAGCCGGTTCAGGGTGGTGCCGGGTACGGAGGTGGGCAGGCCTGCGAGCAACGCCGACATGCGGGCGACGTTGCGGTTATCTTCACCGGCCTGGTTGGCACTGCCCATCATCACTTCGTCGATGGCGACGGGGTCCAGTTCCGGAGCCTGCTCAAGCACGGCCTTGAAGATATGCGCCGCCAGGTCGTCCGGGCGCACGCTGGCCAGGGTGCCGCCAAAGCGGCCGATGGCGGAACGGCGGGGGTGGCAAAGAAATACGTCAGTCATGGTGCACCTTACTGTTGGCCAGATTGAGTTGAAGCGTGATGAGCATTGGTGCGAGCTTTCAGGTCTCGCAGTACTTCCAGTTCTTCGGCAGTTGGTGCCGGGGTGGTTTCCAGCTGGTCCGCGAAGCGGATTTCCCAGCCGGTGGCCTCGATCACGTCTTGCCGGGTCACATTCGGGTGCAGGGAGGTGACCACCAGCTCCTTGGTCTCCGGATCCGGCTTGAGGATGCACAAGTCGGTGATCACCACGGTGGGGCCGCGGCCGATGTTCGGTACCTTGTCCCGGGCCTTGCCGTCACGGCCGAAGCCGACGGTGGTCACGAAGTCCACGTCCTTCACGAAGGTGCGCCTGGAGTGCTTCACGGTAATGAACACTTCCTTGGCGTTAGTGGCAATCTCCGGGGCGCCACCGCCACCGGGCAGGCGAATCCTGGGCTCGCGGTAGTCGCCGATCAGAGTGGTGTTCAGGTTGGCGTAGCGGTCGATCTGTGCGGTGCCCAGGAAGCCGACGCTGATATGGCCGCCCTGCAGCCAGTAGCGGAACATTTCCGGCACGGAAACGGTGGTCAGGGCCGATTCGCACAGCTCGCCGTCGCCAATAGACAGCGGTAGTACATCGGGCTTGGTCTGCAGGGTGCCGGATTCGTAGATCAGGGTGACATCCGGGGCGTGGGTCAGGCGCGCCAGGTTGGCGGCCTCGCTGGGCAGGCCGATACCTACAAAGCAGGTCATGTCGTTGGTCAGCGCCCGGGCTGCCGTGACACTCATCATTTCGGAAGAGGTAAATTCAAGGCTCATCACGCAGCTCCTTTCTCGAAAACGTTGTCTTTCAGCCAGGCCTGGAAAGCATCGCGATCACGGGCAATGCCGTCCCAGTCCTTGTAGAAGGCGTTGTCACGGTCGTAGTAGCCCAAGGCATAGGAAGGCTTGGCGCCTTGGGGAGCCTCGGCAATGGCGGTGATCGCCCAGGACGGGAGCACGCAGGCATTTACCGACGCGCCCAGGTCGTCCACGATTTCCTCAACGGTGACGATGCTGCGCCTGGCGGCCAGGACGACTTCTTTCTGAATGCCAACAATACCTTCAATCAGCACGTTGCCCTTGCGATCAGCCCGCTGGGCGTGGATTACCGCTACATCCGGGCGGATGGAGGGTATCGCTGCCAGGCGCTCTCCGGTGAACGGGCATTCGATGAATTTGATCTGGTCATTCACCTTGGGCAGGTCGCTGCCGACATAGCCGCGCAAGACGGCCAGCGGCAGGCCGGCAGCACCGGCTTCATAGGCGTTGGCCATGGCGGCATGACTGTGCTCAAGGATTTCCAGCTTGTTCGGCCAGCCTTTCTCCACGGCATCCCGCAGGCGGTGCAGGGAACCCACGCCGGGGTTGCCGCCCCAGGAGAAAATCAGTTTTTTCGCGCAGCCGGCGCCGATCAACTGGTCGTAGGCCAGATCCGGGGTCATCCGGATCAGAGTCAGGTCGCGCTTCTCCTGGCGGATAATTTCGTGGCCCGCCGCGAACGGGATCAGGTGGGTGAAGCCTTCCATCGCCACGGTATCGCCGTTTTGGATGTGTTTGCTCACCGCTTCCTGGAGGGAGAGGAATTCAGCCATCGCAGTGTCTCCATCGTGTCTCGGTTGAAAGTTCGATATACGAACATAAGTTTAATATGCGAACATGATGGCGCGATTGGTTTTGTGTCGTCAAGTACAAATTTTCACCAGCTGGTAAAAATGCACGGATGTTCGGAGTGCGAACCAGCTGTTACCATGCGCGGACAGCGATTTCCGCAGGGCTAAGGAGCCGGAATGGACGAATCGATACTGAAACCGGGCGACCGGGATTATGTGGGAGCACTGGCCTCGGGGTTGGAGGTGCTGCAGGCATTTAATGCTGAACATCCGAGGATGACCCTGAGCGAGGTGGCGGCCCGCACGGATATGGATCGGGCCAAGGCCAGGCGCTTTTTGCTGACCCTGCACGCCCTGGGATTTGTGAAGCGCAACGGCCGGCAGTTCGAGTTAACGCCCCGGGTGCTGCAGCTGGGCTATGCCTACCAGGCGTCGAACCAGTACCGGGCGGTGATCCAGCAGTACCTGGAAGACATTACGGCGGAGCTAGGGGAGTCGTCTTCCCTGGCGGTGCTCGACGGCGATGATGTGGTGTATGTCGTACGTTCCGCCGCCCGTCACCGGCTGATGGCGATTACACTGTCGGTAGGTACCCGGCTGCCGGCGGCCTATACCTCTATGGGGCGGGTATTGCTGGCGCAGTTACCGCAACCGGAGCTGGAGGCCTATCTTGAACGGGTCAGGCTCGAACGCTACACCGCGTCTTCGCTGACGGACACGAACGCGTTGCGTGAAGAAATCGGCAAGGTACGCGAACAGGGCTATGCCATGGTGGACCAGGAGCTGGATCTGGGCCTGAGATCGGTGGCGGTGCCGGTGTTCAGCGGCAGCGGAGAGCTGTTGGGTGCGCTGAATATCAGTACCAACGCGGCCCGTGTCGATATGGATACCCTGCTCAATACTTATTTGCCCCGGCTGCAGGCGGTTGCCGACAAGGTTCGGCAGACGGCTCGCTGATCACGGGTAACGACCGGTCAGCCGATTCTCCACCAGTTCCGCCAGGATGGTGTTGGTCAGGCGCATGACTGCGTTCGGGTTTTCGCCACGCCGGCGGGAAGCGATCACCGGCGTGGTGATGTTGTCGTCTTCCAGTGGCATGTAATCCACGCCTTCCCGCTGCAGGCGGCGCACCTGCTCTGGCACCAGGGTGAAGCCCATGTCAGAGGCCACCAGGGATAGCGCTGTCTGCACATCATTGACCTGCTGAATCACATTCACTCTCAGGCCGCGGCGGTGAAACAGGCCTTGGGTAATGTCCGAAAAGTTCGGCCCGGCACCCGCTGGAAAGGTGATCATGGGCACCTCTGAGAGTTCTTTCATCGAAGGTGGATGACGGGTGAGAGGATGGTTTGCGGGGACGGCCGCGATCATTGGTTCGTCAAACAGGTTCTCCTGTTCCACGTCCGGATCTTCAATCCGCAGGCGGCCAAAGCCGATATCGATCTTGCCGGCTTTCAGGGCTTCCACCTGCTCCCGGGTTTTCAGTTCGTGCAGCACGATTTCCAGGTTCTTGTTCTGCCGCAGCCGACGCACCATCAGCGGCAGCTGGCCGTAGAACACCGAGGGCACGAAGCCGATGGAGAACAGGGTTTTCCGATGGCGCGCAATCCGACGGGTGTCGTCAACGGTGGCGTTGACCTTGTCCAGCACCTGCTTGGCCTGCTCCAGAAAGTATTCGCCCCCGGTGGTCAGCTCCAGACCCCGCGGTTTGCGGATGAATAACTCCACGCCCACTTCTTCTTCCAGCTGCTTGATGGCCCGGGTCAGAGGCGGCTGGGCAATAAACAGTGTTTCGGCAGCGCGGGTCAGGTTGCCGGCTTCGGCCACTGCGACGAAGTAGCGCAAGTGTCTCAGCTCCATCCATACCTCCAGGGTATCGGTTATTACTTAATCAATATTGGTTCACATTGGTGAAACTTCGTACTGTTCGAATCACAGGATTTTTACCTTGCGATTCGGAGCAGCCATGTCAGCCACCATTCAGTCCATCGAAGCGATCCTGGTCGATATCCCGACCATCCGCCCGCACAAGCTATCCATGACAACCATGGGGGTTCAGACCATGGTGATTGTGCGGGTGAAGGATTCTGATGGCCTGGAAGGCCTCGGTGAGGCGACCACCATCGGTGGCCTGGCCTATGGCCCGGAAAGCCCCGAAAGCGTAAAGCTTACCATTGATACCTATTTCAAACCGCAACTGATTAATCAGCCTGCCGGCAACATCAATACCCTGAGGGTAATGTTAGACCGCTCGACCCGCGGTAACAACCTGGCCAAGTCAGCCATCGAGACCGCGCTGCTGGACATGCAGGGCAAGCGATTGAAGCGCCCGGTCTCAGACCTGCTCGGCGGGGCCCTGCATCAGCATGTTCCGGTGCTCTGGACCCTGGCCAGCGGTGATACCCGAAAAGACATCGAAGAAGCCCTGGGGCTGATCGAAACCCGTCGTCACTGTGACTTCAAGCTCAAGATCGGTGCCCGTCCGGTGATGGACGATGTGCGTCATGTGGCGGCTATTAAAGAAGCCGTGGGTGACAGCGCCAGTGTCCGTGTGGATGTCAACCAGGCCTGGGACGAAGCGACTGCGGCCAAAGGCATGGCCGAATTGCAGTCGGCTGGTATCGACCTGGTAGAGCAGCCAACGCCGATGAAGGATCACGCCGCGCTGGTGCGTCTGTCTGAGAAATTCCATCTGCCCATTCTGGCCGACGAGGCCGTGGCCGATGCCAAAGATCTTTACAACCTGGCCGCTGCCGGTTTCTCCGGTGCCGTGGCCATGAAAATCGCCAAGGCCGGTGGACCGGTGCAGGCACTGAAACAGGCCGCGGTGGCCCAGGCTGCCGGTATTGGTCTGTACGGCGGCACCCTGCTGGAAGGCACCATCGGCACCGCCGCTTCTCTGCATGCCTGGTCGACCCTGGAAACCCTGCACTGGGGCACCGAGATGTTCGGCCCGCTGTTGATGAAAGACGACATCGTGGCCAATCCGCTGCATTTCCATAACAACGGCGTTGACCTGCCGCAGGGCCCGGGCCTCGGCATCGAAATCGATGAAGACAAGCTGGCCCGGTATCGCCGCAAGGCCTGAGCCGACAAAGATTCAGTAAACGGAGGAATGCACATGCTGTTCAAAGTCGAGATGAAGGTGAATATCCCTCACGACATGCCCGCGGAAGTCGCCGCAGACATCAAGGCCCGGGAGAAAGCCTACGCCCAGGACCTGCAGCAGCAGGGCAAGTGGCGTCACCTGTGGCGGGTAGCTGGCAGCTACGCCAACGTCAGCATTTTTGATGTGGCCGACAACGCCGAGCTGCAGGACCTGGTCAGCAACCTGCCTTTGTTCCCCTATATGGACATCACCGTCGCGCCCCTGTGCCGGCACCCGTCGTCGATCCATGAGGATGATCGCTGAACGCAAACACACCGTTGCCATCTGATGACCTGATTTGAGCAACAAGAACAACAGTACTGAGGAGAACCACCATGACCGTTAAGACCATGCAAACAGCCGATGTGAAGGACCTGCTGGAGAAAGTAGCCGGCTTCAACCAGGACGGTGGAAACGAGCGGGTGAAGAAGATTGTTCACCGTTTCATGCACGATGTTTTCCAGCTGATCGAAGACTTCGATGTGACTCCGGAAGAGTTCTGGCAGGCCGTGTACTACGTTGGCGACCTGGGCAAGAACGGCGAAGCGGCCCTGCTGGCCCCGGGCCTGGGTATGGACAAGTACCTGGACATCCGGATGGATGCCGAAGACGAGCAGGCCGGCCTGGCGGGCGGCACGCCGCGCACCATCGAAGGCCCGCTGTACGTGGCCGGTGCGCCCATGAGCGAAGGTTTTACCCGCATGGACGACGGCTCGGATGACAATGCCGAGACCATGATCCTGACCGGCCAGGTGACGGACGAGAATGGTAATCCGCTGGTGAATGCGGTGGTGGATGTGTGGCACGCCAACACCATGGGCAACTACTCCTACTTTGATCAGTCCCAGAGCGAGTACAACTTGCGCCGCCGTATTCGCACCGACGAAAACGGCCGTTACACCGCGCAGTCCATCATCCCGGCTGGCTACGGCTGCCCGCCCGAAGGTTCCACCCAGGCGCTGCTGAACCTGCTTGGTCGCCATGGCAACCGCCCGGCCCATATCCACTTCTTTATCTCCAAGTCCGGCTTCAAGCACCTGACCACCCAGATCAACCTGGCGGGTGACGAGTACACCTACGACGACTTTGCCTTCGCAACCCGCGAAGAGCTGGTAGTCGAAGCCAACCGCATTGACGACCCGGCGCAGGCCGAGGGGTATGGCCTGAACAAACCGTTCACCAAAGTGGAATTCAACATCCAACTGGTCTCCACCGACAAGCCAGAGCTGCAGAACCGCCACGAGCGCAAGCGTGCGCTGGAAGGCGAAGCCGCTTAAGCCATCAACCTTTAATTGACACGGTTTGTGATCCGACCGGCCCGTACATGCGGGCCGGCACAGGGGCCCCTCGCGCCCGAAAAAAACGGTACTCACAACAACAAGAGGGAGTGACGAACATGACTCGCCAACTCGACAGACTTGAAAAACAGATCCGTGGGGCGGTAGAAGCCGACCCGACCACCGGCCACTACCGCTGTGATCGCAGCATCTTCACCGACGAGGAGCTGTTTGAGCTGGAGATGAAACACATCTTCGAAGGCAACTGGATTTTCCTGGCTCATGAAAGCCAGATTGAGAATCCGGGCGACTACTACACCACCACGGTGGGTCGTCAGCCGGTGATCATCACCCGGACCAAGGATGGCGAGCTCAATGCGATTCTGAACACCTGTACCCACCGCGGGGCCACCCTGTGCCGCAAGAAGCGCGGCAACAAGACCTCCTTCACCTGCCCGTTCCACGGCTGGACCTTCAAGAACGACGGCAAGCTGCTGAAGGCCAAGGATCAGAAGAAAGGTGGTTACCCGGACAGCTTCAACGTGGACGGCTCCCACGACCTGAAACAACTGCCGAAGTTCGAGAATTACCGAGGTTTCCTGTTCGGTAGCCTCAATTCGGATGTGCTGCCGCTGGAAGAGTACCTGGGCGAGACCACCAAGGTGCTGGATGCCATCGTGGACCAGGCGCCGGAAGGCCTGGAGATCCTGCGCGGTGCGTCCACCTACACCTACGAGGGTAACTGGAAACTGACCGCCGAGAACGGCGCCGACGGTTACCACGTCAGCACCGTGCACTGGAACTACCTGTCTACCATGGGCCAGCGCAACTATGAGAAGGGTGGCACCGAGGCGGTGGACGCCAAGAGCTGGTCTAACGAAGGCGGCTTCTACTCCTTCGAAAACGGCCACATGATGCTGTGGACCCGCCTGACCAATCCGGAAGTGCGCCCGGTCTACAACCAGCTGGAGCGCCTCGAACAGGAAGTGGGTGAGGCGAAGGCGGACTTTATCGTGCGCACCACCAAAAACCTGTGCCTGTACCCGAACGTGTACGTGATGGACCAGTTCTCCACCCAGATCCGGGTACTACGCCCGATCGACGTCAACAAGACCGAGATCACCATCTACTGCTGGGCGCCCAAGGGTGAATCTGCCGAGAACCGTGCCAAGCGCATTCGCCAGTACGAAGACTTCTTCAACGTCTCCGGCATGGGCACCCCGGACGACCTGGAAGAATTCCGGGGCTGTCAGGAGGGTTACTACGCCAAGGGGGTGAAGTGGAATGACATGAGCCGTGGTGCACAGCACTGGATAGAAGGTGCCGACGACTGGGCCAAGCGCATCGATATGAAGCCGATTCTCAGTGGCGCCAAACCGGAAGACGAAGGTCTTTACGTCACCCATCACCAGCACTGGGTGGAGGAGATGACCAAGGCCATTGAAACCGAGCGCGCACGCTTTATTTCGCTGTCAGAGGAGGCTTCCGCATGAGCATGTCATACGAGCAGATCCAGGCCTTTATCTACCGGGAAGCCCGTTTGCTGGATGACCGCCAGTGGGATGAGTGGCTGAAGTGCTATCACGAAGATGCCACCTACTGGATGCCGGCCTGGGACGACAACGACGAGTTGACCGAGGACCCGCAGGCCGAGATCTCGCTGATCTACTACCCGAACCGTAACGGCCTGGAAGATCGCGTCTACCGACTGAAAACCGAGCGCTCCGGCGCCAGTTCCATTCCGGAACCGCGCACCGTGCACCTGACCAGCAATCTGGAAATTCTGGAGCGGAACGGCGACACCGTGAAAATCCGGTTCAACTGGCAGACCAACAGCCACCGCTACCACAAGACCCAGAGCTTCTTCGGCGTGTCTTTCTACACCCTCGACTGCAGTGGCGAACAGCCGCTGATTACCGGGAAGAAAGTGGTTCTGAAAAACGACTACATCAATCAGGTCATTGATATCTACCACCTGTAATTGATGGGGAGAGCATCATCATGAGTTACAACATCGCGCTTAATTTTGAAGATGGCGTTACCCGCGTGATCACCTGCAATGAGGGTGAAACGGTACTCGACGCCGCCTATCGGGCCCAGATCAACCTGCCCATGGACTGTTCCGACGGTGTCTGCGGTACCTGCAAGGGTTCCTGCCATCAGGGCGAGTTCGACATGGGCGACGAGTACATCGACGAGGCGCTGTCTGACGAGGAAGCCGAGCAGGGCATGGTGCTGACCTGTCAGATGGTGCCCTCCAGCGACTGTGTGGTGGAAATTCCGGCCGCTGCATCGCTGTGCAGCAAGGCCGGTAACGAGTCCGTGACCGGTACTGTGGGCGAGGTCAACCTGATTTCCCCGACCGCCATCGAGCTGAAGATCACCGCAGATGCGGATATCGGCTTCCTGCCGGGCCAGTATGTGAATATTCAGGTGCCGGGTACCGAGGAAACCCGCGCCTACTCGTTCAGCTCCCGTCCCGGCAGCCGCGAACTGAGCTTCCTGATCCGCAACGTGCCCGGGGGCCTGATGAGCTCCTGGCTGGTAGGCAAGGCCAAGACTGGTGACAAGGTCACCCTGACCGGCCCCATGGGCGTGTTTTACCTGCGCCCGGTGCAGCGCCCGGTGCTGATGCTGGCCGGTGGTACCGGCCTGGCGCCGTTCCTGGCCATGCTCGAAAGCCTGAAGGAAAAGGGCTGCGAGCAGCCCACTCACATGATCTACGGCGTCACCAACGACGATGACCTGGTGGGACTGGCAGCTTTGGAAGCATTTGCCGAAGCCATAGACAACTTCACCTTCAAGACCGTGGTGGCCAGCGACGAAAGCATGCACCCACGCAAGGGTTATGTGACCAACCACATGGAAGACGCCCCCATCAACGATGGTGATGTGGACGTTTACCTGTGTGGGCCACCTCCGATGGTCGATGCGGTGCTGGGTTATTTCCGGGAACAGGGAATTGAGCCCAACTCGTTCCACTACGAGAAGTTCACCCCCAGCGTATCGGTCGTTGAGGAGAAAGTGGCATGACCCCGCGCTTCACCGACAAGGTGATGGTGGTGACCGGCGCCGCCCAGGGCATTGGCCGGCGGGTGGCCGAACTGGCCGCCGACGAAGGTGCCCGTCTTGTACTGGTGGACATCGCGGACTACGTGCAGGGCGTTGCTGGCGAGCTGCGCGACCAGGGCGTTGAAGTCCTGGCCGTGCAGGCCAACCTGGAAACCTGGGAAGGCGCAGAAAGGGTGATGGCCAAAGCCCACGAGCAGTATGGCCGCATCGACATCCTGATCAACAACGTTGGTGGCACCATCTGGGCCCAGCCCTTCGAGCATTACCAGCCGGAGCAGATTCAGAAGGAAATCCAGCGTTCGTTGTTCCCGACCCTGTGGTGCTGCCGTGCGGTTCTGCCTTACATGGTGGAGCAGAAAGGGGGTGCCATCGTGAACGTGTCATCGGTGGCCACCCGTGGTCTGATGCGGGTGCCCTACGGCGCCGCCAAGGGCGGGGTCAACGCCATGACCGTCAATCTTGCCTTCGAGTATGCCGAGCACGGCATTCGGGTCAATGCCACGGCGCCGGGCGGCACCGAGGCACCGCCCCGGCTGACACCGCGCAACACCGAGGAACAGGGCGAGCGAGAACAGGCCTGGTACCAGACCCTGATCGACCAGACCAACGCCACCAGCTTCATGCATCGCTACGGCACGCTGGATGAGCAGGCGCAGCCGATCCTGTTCCTGGCGTCCGATGCCGCCAACTACATCACCGGAACCATCCTGCCTGTAGCCGGGGGTGACTGCGGCTGACGGGCATCCAACCCAACCTCCGACAAAAACAAGATATGGAGTGACAGACCCATGAGAAATATAGACGTCAACGACGTTATCGATAACGCCACCTTTACCAGATTCCACTGGAAGGTGTTGTTCTGGTGCACCCTGATCATCATTTTTGATGGCTATGACCTGGTGATCTACGGCGTGGTACTGCCACTACTGATGGAGCAGTGGAACCTGAACCCCTATGTGGCCGGGCTGCTGGGCAGCAGTGCCCTGTTTGGCATGATGTTCGGCGCCATGGGCTTTGGTATGCTCTCTGATCGGCTCGGGCGCAAGAAAACCATCCTGATGTGTGTGGTGCTGTTCAGTCTCACCACCGTCATTAACGGCTTCGCCACCACGCCCTGGCAGTTCGGTATTCTGCGTTTTATTGCCGGTCTGGGCATCGGTGGGGTCATGCCCAATGTGGTCTCGCTGATGAGCGAGTACTCACCCAAAAAGAGCCGCAGCACCCTGGTGGCACTGATGTTTTCAGGCTATGCCGTCGGTGGCATGATGTCGGCGGGTCTGGGCATCTGGATCGTGCCGAATTTTGGCTGGGAAATCATGTTCTATCTGGCTGTGGTGCCTCTGCTGCTGTTGCCGCTGATGATGAAGTTCCTGCCGGAATCCGTGGCTTTTCTGATGGCACAGAAGCGTGAAGGGGAGGCCCGCAGCATCCTGCAGAAAGTGGCACCGGTACACAACATCAACGAAATGGATACCCTGACCGTGCCGCCCACGACCGAGAGCAAGGCGCCGGTTCTGGAATTGTTCCGGGGCGGTCGTGCCTTCAGCACCGTAATGTTCTGGATTGCCTTCTTCTGCTGCCTGCTGATGGTCTATGCTCTGGGCTCCTGGTTGCCGAAGCTAATGTCTCTGGCAGGCTATGAGCTGAGCTCCAGCCTGATGTTCCTGATGGTGTTGAACATCGGTGCCATCTTCGGCGCTGTGGGCGGCGGCTGGCTGGCAGATCGATTGTCCCTGCGCACGGTGCTGGTCAGCTTCTTTATTCTGGCCTCGGTGTCGCTGGTCATGCTCGGCTATGAGAGTCCGATGTGGTTCCTGTATACCCTGATGGGCGTGGCCGGTGCCACCACCATTGGCTCGCAGATCCTGCTCTACGCCTATGTGGCCCAGTACTACCCCACCAGTATCCGTTCCACCGGCCTGGGATGGGCATCGGGCATTGGCCGTAATGGCGCCATTGTCGGGCCCATGATTGGCGGTACGCTGCTGGCTCTGGCCTTGCCGCACCATATGAATTTCCTGGCCCTGGCGATTCCCGGCGCCATTGCCACCGTCGCCATCGCTCTGGTGGGCCGGCAATTTGGCCCGGCGCGGGCGCGCGAGAACGCAGAGGTGAGCCTGGCAACCAGTAACTGATGAATCAGCGTTGAGGTGACCTTGAGGGACAGTCAGTCATTCGGACCCCTCTTTGCCCCGGCACGATCGTGACCGGGGCTTTTTTGCTGTTACACAGCTCAAACAGAACTCAATAACAAGGAGCTGAACATGCCCCAGTTGTTTCGGGACTTGTCTGTGTCTGCGGTTGCCGCAGGATTTCTGGCGGTGCTGGTGTCCTATGCCGGGCCTTTGGCGATTTTCTTCCAGGCCGGAGCGGCAGCGAATGTGTCGCCGGAGATGATGACCTCCTGGGTCTGGGCCATCTCCATGGGAGCGGCGGTTTCGGGAATTTTCCTGTCGATATGGCTCAAAGCACCTATAGTCACGGCCTGGTCGGCGCCGGGTACGGCGCTGCTGGTGGTGCTGTTTCCGGAGCTTTCGCTTAACGAAGCCGTGGGGGCGTACATCACCGCCGCGCTGATTATCTTTGTCATTGGTGTTTCCGGCACCTTCGATGCGTTTGTGCGCGTCATTCCCAAAGGGGTGGCGGCGGGTATGATGGCGGGCATCCTGTTTCAGTTTGGTCTGGGCGCCTTTGCTGCCATTGAAACCACGCCGGCCCTGGCCATCGGCATGCTGGTTGCCTATGTGGTGTTTCGTCGCTTTACCCCGAAATACACTTTGGTGCTTTTGCTGATGGCCGGGATCATCCTGGCGGTAGTGCTGGAGAATGCCTCCCTGGCCGGTGTAAGCCTGAACCTGGCGGAGCCCAGACTCATCACACCGGAATGGAGCTTTGGCGCTACCCTCAGCCTGGCCATTCCCCTGGTGCTGGTGAGCCTGACGGGCCAGTTCCTGCCCGGCATGGCCATTCTCCGGGGCGCGGGCTATCGGGTGAAAGCCAAGCCGGTGATTGCGGTGGCCAGCCTTGTGTCCCTGCCCATGGCGCTGTTCGGCGGCATTACCACGGTGGTGGCGGCCATTACCGCCGCGATCTGTACGGGCGAGGATGCTCATGAAAACCCGGACAAGCGTTATGTGGCCGGGGTATTTAATGGCGTGTTCTATCTGGTGGGAGCACTGTTTGCCGGCACCATTGTCGCCTTGTTTACTTCATTACCTTCGGCCTTTGTGGCGGTGCTGGCGGGCCTGGCATTGCTGGGGGCTATTGCCAATAACCTGTTTGCCGCACTGGAGGAGGTCAGTCACCGGGAGGCGTCGCTGATCACCTTTCTGGTGACCGCGTCCGGATTATCGCTGATCGGATTGTCGTCGGCGTTCTGGGGGGTGGTGATCGGTTACGGTTGTTACCGGGTGCTCAACGGCGGGAAATAGAATTGGGCTGGCAGGCGCCAGCCCAATCGGGACGTCAGCCTTGCTGCAGGGCCTGCAGCACAGCCTTGGCAGCGCCTTCGGAAGACGCCGGGTTCTGGCCGGTAATCAGCTTGCCGTCCACCACAATGTGCGGTGCCCAGTCATCGCCCCGGCTGTAACGGGCGTTGTTCTGCTTGAGCATGTCTTCCAGCAGGAAGGGCACAATATTGGTGAGCTGCACAGCGTCTTCTTCGGTGTTGCTGAAACCGGTGACTTCACGGCCGCCCACGATGTTCTGGTCCGGTTTTATAAACACATTCTTGAACACGGCAGGAGCATGGCATACGGCGCCGATCACCTTGTCCTGCTCGTAAGCGGTTTTGATCAGGGCTATCGACTTGTCGTCCTCGGCCAGATCCCACAGCGGGCCATGGCCACCGGGGTAGAAGATGGCGTCGTACTGATTCATGTCCACGTCGGCCAGTTTTCTGGTGCTGGCCAGCATTTCCCGGGCATGGGTGTCTTCACTGAACCGCCGGGTGGACTCGGTCAGTGCATCTTCAGCCTCGCTGTTCGGGTCAACCGGTGGCTGGCCGCCTTTAGGGGATGCGAGGGTGATGTCGGCGCCTGCGTCTTTGAATACGTAGAACGGCGCAGTGAATTCTTCCAGCCAGAAACCGGTTTTATGGCCGGTGTCGCCCATCTGGTCGTGGGAGGTTAGTACCATAAGAATCTTCATACCAGTCGACCCTCCTGTCGGGAGTCCGGGTGTATTTCGTTCGTCTCACTACATCAAATTGTGATGATCGCTCGGTTTTCAACCGTCAGTACGTTAGCACTGGCATATTGGATGCTCATTAACGGCTATACTGCGAGGGTAGTTATCGCACATGTAACGTCATGGACCAGGACGGATTTATATGAGGTGGATTGCCTTGAAAGGCGTGCTTGCCGGCATTCTGATGCTGCTTTGGGCGCCTGGTGTTCTTTCACAACAGGGCACTGAAACAGTAGAGCCACTGACGGTGACCGTTGGCGTTGACCACTCGCCGCCCTACCGTATTCTCGAGCCGTCGCAAAAATCCGGTCTTTATCTTGAGCTATTCGAGGAAATTGCCGACCGGCTAGGCTGGCGTGTGCAGTACCGGGAGGCGCCATTCCGGCGCATCCTGCTGCTGATGCGCAGGGGTGAGGTGGATGTCATGCTGGGGCCGCTGCGTACCGAAGAACGGGAAGAATTCATGACCTTCGTGGCTCCGGCTTTTCCGCCGGAGCGGCGTCTGTTTTTCTACGTGAGCGAGAGTAACCGTATTGAGCGATACAGCGATCTGCCGGGAAAAGTCATCGGTATTCTGGAGGGCGCCCGTTACTTTACCCGGTTTGACAACGATCAGGCTCTGCATAAAGAGTCTGCGGCCCACTACGAAAACCTGATGATGATGCTTCAAAGAGGGCGGGTTGATGTCGTGGTGGCCCCCGAGCTGGTTGGTTTGTATACGCTGAGAGCCCAGGGTATAGAAGCGAACATTTCACCGTTCTTCGTGCCGGGTGACCGCTCCTGGATTGCGGTTTCGAACCAGTCTCCTGCCCGCCGGTATGCAGAAGATATAAGGGCAGCCCTGAAATTGATTGAACGCGAGGGGATTCGGGAAGACCTTGTGCTGAAGTACCAGGAACAAAAAGCCTATTGATCGATTTCCATGGTTTATACCGATGCTCCCCTACTAAAAGGAACTTAGGGTGCTTACCTTTGTCTGTGATCGTTTGACAGTTTTTGGCAAAGGAACTGGTATGAAGACGATTCGATTGTGGGATCTCCCCACCCGGCTGTTCCACTGGTTTCTGCTAATTGCTGTGGTTGGGGCAGTGGTGACGGTCAAACTGGGCGCTGGCTGGATGGCCTGGCATGAGCGTTTTGGACTGGCGGTTGTTGGCTTGCTGGCGTTCCGGGTGGTCTGGGGGCTGGTGGGCTCCACTTACGCGCGCTTCAGTCAGTTTATATCGGGGCCAGGGGCGATGATCCGTTATCTGAGGGGCCAGTGGCAGGGCGCAGGCCACAATCCCCTTGGTGCCTGGTCGGTGCTGTTGTTACTGGGACTGTTCGGTTTTCAGGCTGTTACCGGTTTATTTTCCAATGATGAAATTGCCTTTAACGGCCCACTCTACCGGCTGGTGTCGTCGGGCTGGAGCGATACCCTGAGCAGCTGGCACCGTCTCATGGAATGGGGGCTGTACGCCGTGGTTGCCCTTCATGTCCTGGCGGTGCTGTTTTACACCCACGTGCGTAAGGATAATCTGGTAAAGCCGATGGTGACTGGCCGAAAGCAGGTTCAGAGCTCAGAGCTGAAAGACGCCAGCGGCGGTGGCTGGCTGGCAATGATCATTGCACTGGCGATTGCCGTTGCTGTGGTCTGGGCGGCGAGTGGCGGACTGATTCCGCCACCGCCGCCACCGCCCCAGAATCTGGGTTGGTAAGCCCCTTGGCCTACTTGGCGCGGAAGTTGTCGTGGCAAGCCTTGCAGGTTTCACCGACTTTGGCGAACTGGCGTGCAATCGCGGCTTGGTCGCCGGCTGCAGCCAGTTCCTGCAGTGCGTTGGCTTCACGGACGAAGCTGACCGCAATTTCCTGAACCTTCATCGGCTCCTCAAAGAAGCTGGGCTTGAGGCGGGTGTTCTCGGCCCGGTCATTGGCGCTGTCACGACTGTAAAGCACGCTCATGCCAGAGTTGGCTACGGCGGCAATGGCATTGGCTGCTGCGGCAACCTGGTTCTGGTCAAACGCTACGGAGCCATCCACCGCCTGGGCCTTGATTTTGCCCATATTCCAGGAGGCGAACTGGTAGGCCGCCTGGCGGGTTTCGATCTGGTCTTCCACGCTCATCTGGGCAACGGCCGGGGTTGAGATGGCAGCAGCAAGCACCGCTGTGGCAACAAAACGTTTATTCATTCCAGGTCCCTCTCTTGGTCTGATTGGTCGTAATGCAAAAATGCTCTATAAAGGCGTGGTTATGAGCATGCTACCTGTATAGAATCATTCCTGACAGCTATAAGAAGCGAAAGTTCAATCTGGAGAAGTTGCACGATGTCGATCTGGACGGTTACCCCTAATCTTGAGCAAATGACAGAGGCCAGCAAAAACACCGCGGTCAGTCATATGGGCATTGAATATCTTGAAATCGGTGATGATTATGTGAAAGGCCGGATGCCGGTGGATGAGCGCACGGTTCAGCCATTCGGCATTCTCCACGGCGGCTCCTCGGTGGTACTGGCAGAGACCCTGGGCAGTATGGCCGCCAACTGCTGCCTGAAAGATAAAAATACGGTCGCGGTGGGCCTGGATATCAATGCCAATCATATTCGGCCTGTTACCGGGGGATGGGTCTATGGCACGGCGAAGGCCTTACACATCGGTAGTGCGACACAAGTATGGGAAATCCGCCTGGAGAACGAGCAAGGCAAGGTGACCTGCATTTCCAGGTTGACCATGGCGGTAACCCGCCGCTCGTAAGAAAACAGGGAGCGATGGCTCCCTGATTCCGACCTTGCGCGTCGATTTGCGAAATAAGCTCGCCATCCTTGATTAATATCAAAAGAAAATCGTTTGCCGGGACTGTCGCCCTGCTATACTTAAAATAGTTGAGGATGTTAACTAAATGCCATGAGGTTATTCCTCACGGGAAGGTTTCACTGTGCTGAAAATTCGTTGTAACAGGGTGTCTTCGAAAGCGCACAAGTTCTGGTATGCGTTGCTCTTTTTGCTATGCGCATCCTTTGGTCTGCGAGCTGCCCCTTTGTCTGAGTGTTCAACGCTGAGAGTGAGTGGTAATCCGGAGTATCCGCCTCTCCTATGGCCGAGCGTGGAGTCGCCGGATCTTTTAAATGGCGCGGTTCCTCATTTCCTGCGGGAGTTGGTGGAGCCTCTGGGTATCAAGGTCAATGTCCGCAACATTGGGTCCTGGGCGCGGGTACAGCGGTTGGCAGAGTTGGGGGAGGTCGATCTGGTGGCCGGGGCCTTTATCACGGCAGAAAGATTGGGCTACCTGGATTATATTCTGCCGCCCATGATGCACCTCGATACCAATGTCTGGGTGCCGCGGCAAAGGATGTTTGAGTATCGGCACTGGCCGGACCTCGAGGGGAAACAAGGCAGCACCCTGATCGACAACAGTTTCGGTGAGCGGTTCGACAGCTTTGCCGCCGATCACCTGGATATCCTCGGCGTCCGCTCCATTCACCAGTCCTACCTGATGGCCGATATCGGTCGTATCGATTATGTACTGTACGAGTTGTTGCAGGGGCGGGCGAAGCTGGCCCGGTATGGCATGTCGAATGACTTTGTGGCGCTGGAGCCCCCTGTGAGCAGAGAAGGCCTGTTCTTCGCGTTTCCGAAACTTTCCCGCTGCAATAGCAAAGCCTTGCGAGAGGCTTTTGCAGCCAGGTTGCTGGAGTTGAAGGAGCAGGGCAGGCTGGAAGAGTTGATTGAAGAGTATCTCATCCGGTATACCGAGGAGGGCCGTTAGCGAGGCCTTCCTGGGTTTAGGTGGCCAGTGTCACTCTGCTTCTTCCTTTGGCCTTGGACTGGTACATGGCCTCGTCTGCCCGACACATCAGATCTTCCAGTCTGCGGTCGCCGTTTCCCAGGCTACTGATTCCGATACTTGCCGACGGCGAGATTCTGCTTTTCTCGTAAGACACCACCAGATTACAAAGCAAGGCCAGCAAGCGGCTCGCCAACACGTGTGCCATCGTCATGTCGGTGTCCGGTAGCAGAATGGCGAATTCCTCTCCGCCCATTCTGGCCACAATATCGCAATCCCGAATCCGGGCTTTCAGTAGCCCGCTGACCTGCTTCAACACTTCATCGCCCGCCTGGTGACCGTAGGTATCGTTGATGATCTTGAAGTGATCCAGATCCATCATGACCAGAGTCAGTGGTGTCTGATGCCTGGCAGACTGGTTCAGCAGTTGCTCTCCGAACTCGAAGAACGCGCGTCGGTTATGCAGCCCGGTAAGTTCATCCTCCAGCGCTGCTGCCCTGGCTTTTTCGTGGGCTGCCCGCAGCTCCAGCTCCATCTGTTTACGTTCGGTAATATCAGTGGCAATCTCCAACCTCACCAGGCGGCCATCGGTCCAGCGGATCGCCTGGTCACGGCACTGGTACCATCGTTGGTCCAGTTGATTCTGGAACTCCCAGACATGGGGTTTGTTGGGCTCGCCCTGATCATTGATCAGCAGGTGATTGGTGCAGAAGCTGCATGGGCCGTCACCGTTCTGAAGCACCTGCCAGCATTTTCGGTTGCCAATGTCACCCCAGATCTGCCGGCCGTAAGCGTTCATGTACAGCAGATCGTGTGTTGTAAAATCGGAGACGTACACCAGGGCATTCAGATTATCGAGTACGGCCTGAAGACCTTCCGGGGGTGTTTCCTCGGTGGCTGGCGGTGTCTGATCCCGGTGAACGGGCAGATTCAGTGACGGAATGCAGGATTTCATGGGGTGTGCGCTGTCTGCTTTTTATTCAATTTGATTTTCAGTATGGCTTCTGTCATACGACGCTGTCTGCAAAAGCGTGTAAGGTTTGCGGACATTACGTACGTTGGCCGGCCATGCCGGCTGATGGATTTTTTGGTTCATGAGGGTTTGGAAAGGGATGAAGGTGTCCGGGGAAAACTGCCCTTGCGGTAGCGGAGAAACTTACCTGCTGTGTTGTCAGCCCTGCCATGCAGGCGCGCCAGCCACCACGCCGGAGGCG
>VMHT01103948.1_pt1 | contig 53682 bp, 43 predicted proteins | sample 4693611 | NCBI WGS metagenome assembly VMHT01 (sample SAMN12280063, study PRJNA550983) | marine metagenome | isolation source: seawater sampled from same location over 5 years 0.02-0.2 micron viral filtrate | place: USA: collected off the coast of southern California halfway between the port... ... | reverse complement strand
TCAATGTGCGCGAAATCTTGCTCTTCTTGCATGCGCTGCATTAATACTGAGCCAACCATACCGCGCCAGCCCACTAAACCTACTTTTTGTTGTGACATTAAATTGAGAACCCTTGTTACTAAATTGAAAAGTACCTCATTGTTTGCGTGCTTATTAAGCCAGCTTCACCAGGTTAAGCATGGTAATGACTTTTAATTGCTCAGCACCCAAACAATGGCGAACGCCGCTACCAATAGAGGGCGTAATACCTGTCGTTTTTATTTTTGTCCCCGCAGTCTAAGTGTTATTTATCGCGCTGGCTAGATGGTTTTTTATAAATAATCTGTTGGCGATATAAGCATGTTGAAAACGGTGCAATTGAAAGTAAGTATTATATAGATTTGATTGAAGCTGCTTTAACTAAAGTCACTATTATCGCAGGGAAGCTTGATTGGTAACCTAATGAAAAGGCTGTTGATGTATATGAGCAACATGCCATGTTTCGAACACAGTATTAATAACGGGCGCGACAGATGGAATAGGGTTAGAAACCGTGAAGATGTTGGGTAAAGAAGGTCACAACATTATTCTTCACGGCAGGAGTAAAGCGAAGCTAGACAACATTAAAGGCGCGCTAGAAGCCCAATACCCAGGAAGTACATTTGCCGCTGTTCAAGCAGACCTTTCATTGTTTGATGACGTAAAGCAACTTGCTGTTGAGGTGAAAGCAAAATATAAACATTTATTCTGAACGCTTTGCTGAAGTTTCTGGTGAATATTTTGATAACGATCACAATACTTTTGCTCAGTTACAGTCTCTTCGCGAATGACCCCGCACACGTAACTAAGCTTATCGAAGAGATGGAGGCGATCATTTCTGCGCATTAATATCGGCTCTCATCAATTCTATTTTTGATAGAAAAGAATAAAATGTTGGATAGCCGTCTCATTTCTAGTATTTGCGAACTTTATTATATAAACGGCCTGAAAATTGCTTTTAACTTTTACCGTTTCCCTCACAATGTGTGGGGGAATCAGCACTTGTTGAGATACGCTTTACGGAAAACGTAGTTCTTAACAAATATTGTTAAAGTGAGGAAAGCATGCAGTACGATAGTCACACGAAATTTGCTACCACAACTGTATTTTTACATTGGTTAGTTGGACTAACCATTATTGGAATGCTCGCAACGGGCATTTATATGGCGGAAAACGGTGTATACACGCTTTATCCTTGGCATAAAGCCATAGGCTTCTTACTGTTGTTCGTAGCGTTAGCCCGCGTGGTTTGGCGTATGAAAAACGGCTGGCCATCCGCTGCGGCGAACTACAAACCCTTAGAGCACAAGCTTGCTACCGTCGTGCACTGGGTACTGATTTTATCAACGCTCCTAATGCCAATTTCGGGGCTAATGGCTTCTGTATTGGGTGGTCATGGTTTATCTGTTTTCGGTGTAGAGGTATTTGCTCCTAACTTTAGTGTTGATGACCCAGAAAAAACACTACCCATAAATTATGAGCTTTCAAAAGCGGGCGCAGCTATCCACTTTTACTTAGGTTATACCGTGATTGTCGCTTTATTGCTACACATTGCTGGCGCATTAAAGCACCATCTTGTTGATAAAGATGGTACGCTTAAACGTATGTTAGGTAAAACGATTAGCGAGTAGGCGCTATGTTGGTGTAACTTGGGTTGAAGCTTTGTAGCATCAAGACGATGGAACAGCTGTGGCCTATTAGACGCCAAGCACTCAATAACCTAAAATCCCAAAGCATTAATGCACATTTATGTATGCGCTAATACTGAGAGCCGAGTTGAATCTACTCGGCTTTTGGTTTTTCTGAATGAGCAAAGATAAGGTAGTCCTCTGGAGCCGCTATCTTATTTTGTTTCGCTTTATACATAGCAATATCCGCCAGTTTTATGAGCGCATGGGTGTTACTACTTGTTTGCGGGTAGAAAGCAACGCCCACGCTCATAGAAATTACGGTAGGCTTGGTATCATTATTAAAGTAGAAGGGCTGCTTTACCCCGTTGTTCACCTTTTCTATGACTTTTTGCACTGACGTCTCATCTTCCGCTTGAAGTAACAGAACAAACTCATCGCCACCCCATCGTATTGCTACGTCATTTTTGCGTATATTTTCTTTCAACTGTTCAGCAACGAAAATAAGTACTTCATCGCCTGCGTCGTGGCCGTAAATGTCATTAACCGCTTTAAACCCGTTTAAGTCTATAAGCGCTAACGCAAAGTGATGCTCTTTTCTCATCAACTTAGCAATAAGCTTTTCACCACCATTTCGGTTATAAATGCCAGTTAAAGCATCGAAGTCCGCTTGCAGCGCTAGTTTTTGAAGCTCTTGTTTTCGGCTTGAAATGTCATTTAACGTAAGCTGGTAGTAACGCTCGCCTTCGTCGGTCAGCAGCGGGCTTGCGATTAATTGCACCCACGTGACGTTATCGCTAACCGCAGATACGAGTTTATACTCGCCGGTAGCGAATTCATTTCGTGCAAAGGCCTCTTTGAGTGAGGCTTTCATCAACGTTGCGTTTTCAAATAACTCTTCGAGTAGTTCGCCATAGCCTTGCTTAATTCCAAGGCCAACCTTTTCTACCAAGTCATTGAATGCCTGGTTTCTAAGCTCGATAACCCCGTTTTCCGTCATTAAAACGGTTGCAGTTTTGGCATTTTCGAACAGCATCCTAAAGCGTTTTTCCAAAAATTCGATTTCTTCTCTTAGCTGCCGCTCTTGAGAGAACTGCTCCTCCACTTTGCTTAATAGCTGGTTGGTATCATCGACTAATACGCCTATCTCACTGCGGGCGTGATAATCTGGCACAGCAATGCGCTGTGTTGTGCCGGGGGTAATTTCGTGCAAGGAGCGGCTAACGCGGAGCATAGGTAAAATTATGATGTAGTAGGCGATAATTAACGCAACAATACCTACGACAAGTGCTTCCACGTATAGCGAATAGCTATTGTCGGTACTGATTGTCTCAGCTTGGCGGATAATATGATCAAAGTTTGGGTATATGTTTACTTCCGCTAATGTTTCTTCAGGTATAAACGGATGCCGTACTAAAAATACCCGAGGCTCAGAATTTAAGTTAATTGCCTCTGTTACGTTGAATTGATAATAAAGGGCGTCACTTTTAATAGAGGCCGCTAAAATTTTATCACTCTTAACTAAACCATTAATCGCCTCTTTAGCCAGGTCTTCATCTTCTAAGAAAGCCGCTATCGATGCGGTTGCACCAACAGTTCGGTAAAGCTCTTTGATATCTTGGTTCGCTTCACTAATTTCATGTTTGTAGGTGGCGCGATAAAAAAACTCTGCGGTGGTCAGCACCACTAGCATCGCAGCAATCACCAAAAAAAGTGCGAAACGAAAGCCTAAACCCTGAACATTAATCAAAACGATATACTACCTTCATTTTGTCGGTAACAGACGACTCATAAACATAGGCTAGGGCCGACTCATCAGCTTCAAGTCGCTGTCTAACATCATCTAGTGTCTGCTCAACTGCAGGAGGTTTCACTCGCCCGGAAAACTTTAATCTAGACCAATAGGCGTTAACACGGGCCAGCGGTAACCCAACTAATGCTTGGTAAAATTGAGCTTTTAGCTTTGCATCTAATTCAACATCAATGGGGGTTGCTTGCTTCCCGTTAGGAAACGCTGAATACTTGCCCATAAAAAGGTCAATTAAGCCTTTTTTATCTAATATCTGCACGTCATTCTTTTGATTAGTAACAACCACAATTGTGTCTGATACCTGTGCTGCACAAGAAAAGCTAGTAAATAAAAGCACTACTGTAACGATCAAGGGGGAGCGGCTAAAAAATTTCATGATGCCCCCTTAAAAGCTAAAGCTTAAAGCAAGGAAGAGGGTGTGCGCTATGCCTTCTTCATCATCAACAACGAGCCCATTTCTGGCTCTAAGACCCGTCCCCCGTGCATCTATATCCGTTCGTTCGACTTGGGCTTTGAACGCTAAATTCTCGCGTAAGTCCCAGCGCCAGCCAACCGATATGGTTTGTTGATTGTGAGCCAGTGAGCTTGCTACCTCTTCAACAAATATGGCTAGTTCAGCAGTAGCGGGGATGATAGGGAAATTAGGCTGCTCTTCGCTTAGGAAATAGGTGTCTGTTTTTGCGAATGAAAAGAGGCCGTAAAAGGTGTGCGCACCATAAAGATAACTAACATTTAGAAAGCCATTAAAAGAGGGCCTTAGCGCTATAGACTCCGAGTCAATATGAGACAGCTCGCCAGACACCTCCCAGTCACCCAAATAGTGATTGGCATAAAGTGAGGTATATTGGATGGTGGCGTTGCGTAACTGCACCGAATTTGCAAAATCGCTCGCGCCGCTCCAGAAGGGTTGTAATAATGCTACCGCTGACCTTACTTGTGCTATGTCAAAATTATCATTCTCAGCTTCAGTCCGCGTGTGTTTTAGCGCCACACTCCAATCAAATGCCGTTAACTCTATTCCAAGAGAGCGCAGATCTCTAAATACAATTGGCTCGAATGCATTGCTAGAAAAGTCGCTTTCTCCTTCACCCCAAAAACCTTTAACGGAGAGATTGAAATCGCGATAACGTCTTAAATAGCTAATATCAGCCCCATCAAAACTTCGCGCTGGAACAATACCGTAAACTTCAGTCGGGACTTTTACCCAAGGGTAGGCAATGGAAACGTCTCTGGTGTCACTGAAATGGAAGATATCCGCTGCTAGCCTTCCCGCTCTTACCTGCCAGGATGGGGTGATGCCGTAGCGTAAAAAAGCCATTTGGGTGATAGAGTCTATGTTCTGCTCATCTTGCTCTCGATAAACAAATTGCCCTACGAAATCTAGGTCATCTGAAACGCTGTAATCGAGCTGTACGCCGATTAAACTTAGTGGTTTAAACGCAAAGCCGTCTTTTTTTGCATATTCTGCTTGTGAACGGTCGTTGCGAAACTGGTAAATTCGGGTATCGGCAGTGGCAGATGCTAGGGTACCAAATCCGCTAACTTTCAGCTTTTCTTGATCTGCTAAAACGCATTGCGCTACCAGTATACTTACTGCGGCCGCAATGAAAGTGAACGGCTTATTTATCATCTTTTTTCCCAGTTTAATGGTTGTTCCTACTATCGCTAACAATTTTATCTTTGTAAGAATTTTAGCTATTTCAAGCATAGTAAAGAAACGCAAGAACACATTAAAAATTTCCTATTTTTGTTTTAAAAACCGACGAGATACATGAAATAACGCAATTAAAATGGTGGCGTGTTCTACGCTACAATTCCACTGAGTTTTTCATCCCAGTATGGTGTGCCACTAAAGCGTTCGGCCAGATAATCAATAAATGCGCGTACCTTTGGAGCAAGCAAACGGTTAGTGGGGTAAACAGCCCACAGGGCACAGTCGGTGGCAAGCGGGTAGTCATGTAATACTTGTACAAGCTCGCCATTTTCTAGATACGGGTAGCTGCACCAAGTGGCGGTTAGTGTTAAACCGCAGCCTTGAATACAGCGTCGCGTACGGCTTCTCCATTGTCCATTCGCAGGTGATTAGGTGTTTTAATTGAGATAGTGCCGTGGCTTCCTTTAAAGTCCCACACTTCTAAGCCGGTAAGATTTACGATTTTATGATTTTTAAGATCGGCCGGCGTTTGTGGCGCGCCGTTTTTTTCTATATAGCTTTTAGAAGCAACGATAATACGCTTGTCATCGGCGAGTTTCTTTGCATGTAAATTCGAGTCTTTTAGCTCTGCATCGCGAATCGTCACATCAAACCCGCCTTCTACCACATCTAAAATGCTATCGCTAAATCGGAAGTCGATGTTCAGTTTTGGGTATTGTTCCAAAAATTCGTTGATGGCAGGCACTAAATGCATACGACCAAACGACGCTGGCGCGGTTACCCGCAACGTACCTTGCAAGGTTTGCGCTCCGCTACCAACCGCCGCTTGGGCCGTTTCAATACTATCTAGCACTTCTTGTGCGTGGGGCAAAAATTGTTTGCCTTCGTCGGTAAGCGATACTTTTCGTGTCGTACGATGAATAAGCCGAACACCCAAGGTGTCTTCAAGTTTGCCAATGTGGGCACTTGCCACGGCAGGAGATATGTTGAGCTCTCGCCCTGCGAGGCTGATATTCGCAGTGCTAGCAATACGCACGAAAAGCTTAAGATGTTCTATATTCATCGCAATTATCAATAAAATCTAAAAACTGTTTGCTTTTATAACCCCATTTGAAAAGCGCCAGTTGAAAAGTGCCAGTTAAAACAGCGAGCCCTACCCATAACGACTAAATGCTTTATAATTCTCTGTGCAAAGGAGAAACAAATGTGAACGAATATGCGCGGTATTTTAATGGCTACCCTTCAAATATTGTTGAACAAGCGCTTAAGCTTATTGAGAACAGTCAGCTTAAACATTACCTATTAAAAAAGTACCCAGAAGCCCATGACGTAACCACAGACAAGTTGCTGTATCAGTATGCGACTGAATTAAAGAAGCAGTTTTTAAAAAATGCTCCGCCATTTGGGCGCGCCGCGTTTAAAAAGCAAGGGGATATGATAACTAACGCTTTAGGTACGCATACCTACCGTATGCAGGGTAAAACGCGCAAGCACGATTTAGCCATTAATAACGATTTACTCTATGCGCCGGAGCCTTTGCTGAAAGCGCTGGTAGTGCATGAATTAGCGCACTTTAAAGAAAAGGACCACAACAAAGCATTCTATAAACTCTGCTGTTACATGGAACCCTATTACCATCAGCTAGAATTGGATTTAAGGTTATTTTGCGTCGCTGTTTCATTGGGCGAAAACCCGTATACATAATGGCTTAAGATAAGTAAAGCGGTTATACTTGTACGTGGGTTAAAAATAAGATAGCGCTCACGAATGAGCTACCTGTAGTCATTGTGGAAGTCGCACCATATTATTGGTTTCAACTAAACAAGGAGTATCGATGGGCATAGCGAATATCATGTCTACACGGGTTGTCAGTGTTCACATGGATGATAGTTTACAGTCGCTAAGGGAGCTATTTGCTGCGACAGGTTTTCATCACCTTGTGGTAGTTCACGACAATAAACTACAGGGTATTATCTCTGATAGAGACCTGATGAAGTCGATTAGCCCTTTTGTCGATACGCTTAGCGAGCGCTTACTTGACCGAGCAACATTAGATAAACGGGCACATCAAATAATGACGCGGGAGGTGATAACGCTTAACCCAAGTGATTCCGTGTTTGCGGCCATTACGCTTTTTAACAATCATAAAATTTCCTGTATTCCCATCATCGATGGAGATAGTCACCCGGTAGGCATGGTGTCGTGGCGCGATGTGATGAAGTTTATGCAAAGTAGGGTAGAGGCTAAGCGCTAGGTAAGTACACGCCAATCAAATATAGGGAACGCCCTATAACGGTAGCAGCCTCCCTGCCGGAGTTTATGGAAATTCCAGCAGAGAGGCCCGTTCTGTGCAAACGCTAGCTTTTGCGATAACTTACTTTAAACAGCAAGCTGTAAAGCACGGGGACCGCGATAAGGGTAAGCACAGTAGCAAACGCTAAGCCGCCCATGATCGTCACCGCCATATCAGCAAAGAAGGCGTCGAAGAGTAGCGGCGCCATTCCTAAAATAGTCGTCACCGCCGCTAGTGAAACCGGGCGTACACGGCTTATCGTCGCTTCAACAATGGCTTGTCGTATCGCTAAGCCTTCTTCTATTTGAAGGTCAATTTCTTCAATTAGTACTATGGCGTTTTTGATCAACATACCAAATAAACTTAAGAAGCCTAACAGCGACATAAAGCCAAACGGCATATCGGTGGCTAGCAAACCGGTAACCACACCCACTATCGCCATAGGCACCACAAGCCAAATAATAAGCGGCTGACGGGCGTGTCCGAATAAGAGCACGGAAATAATAAACATGACTAAGAACCCTGCAGGTAGGCCAGCACCGAGGGCCTTTTGCGCATCGCTTGAGCTTTCAAATTCGCCGCCCCATTCAAGTGAATAGCCCTGCGGAAGGTCGATGTCTTCAATTACTGGACGAATGCGAGCCAGCGCTTTGGCTGCAGTTTCATCATCGCCAGGCTCTGCCTCAACAGTGATAGTGCGAACGCGGTCGCGGCGGTGAATGCGCATTTCTTCCGTCATCAGCTCTAAACCTTGCGAAACCTGTGTAAAAGGCACGTACTGGCGCTGTTGGGTGCTCCACACTTGCGATTCGCGGATAGACTGCAATTCGGTGTCTTCGGCCTTACCCATTTTCGCAACAATGCTATAGGCATAGTCGCCGTCTTGCACCGTACCTAGCTGAACGCCGCTACTTGCGTACTGAATGGTTTGGCTGAAGTCGCTATGGGAAACCCCAGCAATTCCTGCATTGTAGTTGTCGTATTGCGTATTAATGGCAAAGCCTTTTTCGCGCCAGTTATGGCGTATATCTTTAACCTGTCCATCTTCAAAAAGCCGGGCTTTTGTTTCTTCTGCAAGCTGTCGCAGAACGTCGGCATCCGGGCCAGAAAAACGGGCTTCTAATTTAGCGCCGGAACCCGGGCCAAACTGCATGCGTTCCATGTAAAAGCTTGCATCGAAATCTAGGTGGGTAAGTTTGTCTGCAAGCGCCGATTGAATAGCCGGAATATTTTCAAGTTCATTAGCCCGTACCATGAAAAATGCGTAGTTTTCATTAGCACTTTTAGGCGCATACGTTAGAGTAAAACGATCGGCACCTTGCCCAATGAAGGTGGTCACCGCCGTTACGTTTTCCATTTCCAATATGCGTTTCTCTGCTTCCTTAGCAACCTCTTCAGTGGCGCGAATATCACGGTCTTGAGGGCCCCAGTAATGGACAAAGAAGAGTGGCGCATTAGACGGCGGGAAGAACCCTTGCTTAACCATGCCAAAGCTGCCGTAGGCCACAATAGTAATGACAAACAACGCACCAATGGTTATCCAGCGTAGCCGCAGCGCACTTAACAACGTACCTTTGAACCATTTTTGCATGGCCGAGGGCTCATTGTTGTTTGTCTGATTGATGCCTTTACGGTAGAAGTATGAACCAAGTACAGGCACTAACGTCACCGCAAGTACCCAACTAATCATTAGGGATACCAGTACCACGGCGAACAAGGAATACAGAAATTCACCGGTAGCATCGTTAGAGAGACCAATGCCCGAAAACGCGGCAATACCAATTACCGTAGCGCCTAAAAGCGGCCATTGGGTTCGCTTGACAATAAAGCTAGCAGACTCTTTAGCTGTAGAGCCTGTGGCCATGCGAAGCATCATGCCTTCGGCTACTACAATAGCGTTGTCTACTAACATCCCCATAGCAATAACCATAGCGCCAAGGGATATGCGTTGTAGCTGAATATTCATTAGCCACATGATGAGAATAGTGCCAAGTACGGTAACCAGCAGCACGGCACCCACTACAACGCCAGAGCGCCAGCCCATAAATAAACACAAGGTAAGGGTAACAACCGCCACAGACATAACCAGGTTATTAATAAAACCTGTAACCGACTCGTCAACAACAGACGCTTGGTCGTAGATAGGGGTAAGCGTAATACCGACAGGTAACTCTTGCAGCAGCTTTTCTACTTTTGTGTTTACGCGCTCGCCTACATCAACAATGTTTACATCGGTAAGTGCGGACACGGATAAAGTCAGTGCCTCTTCACCGTTATAGCGCACGTGAACCGGTTGAATGTCGGCGGGCTCAAGTTTTAGTGTCGCAATGTCTGCAACGCGCAGCGAACGGTTTGTGCCCGGAACAACCACAGATAAATTCGATATTTCCTCAAGTCTGTCAGGGGCGCGCTCTACAATTAGCCGCACGTTTTTCTCGTCTACCTTAATACGACCGCCGTTAAAGGGGCGCAAGTTATCCTCGAAAAGCACGGCAAGATCAGGAAAAGAAATGCCTAAACCAGCGAGTTGGTAGGGGTTGATGTACGCCACAATTTGCTCTTTTTGAACGCCTGTCACATTAACCTTAGCTACGCCCTCTGTAGTAAGCAGGTCACGGCGTATAATGCGGGCAAACTCGCGAAGTTCTCGTGTGTCAAAATCCGGCGCACTTAGCGCGTAATAAAGGCCGTATACATCGCCAAAATCGTCGAACACTATGGGGTCTTGTGCACTGGCGGGCAGTGAGCTGGCGGTGTCTCGAAGACGCTTTCGTAATTCATCCCAAATTTGTGGCAGCAGGTTACTATCGTACGTGCTTTTCACTTCAACCGTAATTTCAGACAATCCCGGAGAAGAGACAGAAGTCACCTCCTTTAGCTGCGGCATTTGTTGAATAGCAATCTCTAAGCGCTCAGTCACTTCACGCTCTACTTTTTCTGCACTTGCCCCTGGGTAATTGGTATATACCTTTACTTGTTTAATAGTAAAGGCAGGGTCTTCTAAGCGGCCAATCTTGCTCATGGCTAATACGCCGCCTAATAAAAGTATGACGACCATTAACCAAACGTTAACCGGTTTGTCTATTGAATAGCGTGCGATATCCATAAACTACTTCTCTCCTTGATAAGGAAGCACTTTCATATTTGCACGCATTTGTGTGGCACCGGCGGCGACTACTTTTTGTCCTAGAGTCAGGTTGCTTTGGCCATTGCTTTCTATGATCGCTAGTTCGTCTTCAATGTGCTTAACTTCGACCGTTTGTTTGGTTACCGAGTTAGACGCTTCGTTGTATACCCAAACTGAGAAACCCGCATCGGCATTGCCCACAAGTGACCTTACCGGAACAACTAAGCCTTCAGGGTATAAGCTACCTTGTAAGCTTACTTTAACCACAGCACGGGCGCCGGGTGTAAGCGGCAGTTCTTCACGAGGCTCCATAGCAAATACCACTTCATAGGTTTGCGAAACGGGGTCGGGTTGCGTGGAGTGCTCTACGTAATTCACTGGATACCACTGACTGCGGTTAGTGGCTAACGTTGCGCTGGCTTGCTTGATACCACGACCAATATTTGCAGTAAGTAAGCGCTCAGGCACATTGATATTGAAGTAAATCTTTGACACATCTTGAAGGCGAGCAATAGGAGTGCCCGCAGCGACAAAGCTGTTGTTTTCAACAAGACGCTGCGATACTTTTGCATCGAAAGGCGCGTAAAGTTGCGTGTAGCTTAAATCTTGCTCAGCATTTTTTAAGTCGATAACGGCAAGCTCATAGGACGTCTTTGCCGAGTCTAACGAACTTTGTGCCACCAATTTTTGCGCGAACATTTTTTCAATTCGGTCGAGCTCACGTTTGGCTTGTTCCAGTCGCGTCTTTGACTCATCTACACGGCGTTCAAAAGGCTTTCGGTCGATTGTCGCCAGCAGCTTTCCTTTACTGATATCACTGCCTGTTACAAGGTCGGTTTGTATAAGCCTACCTGATACTTCAAAACTCAGATCGACGGTTTTTACCGCCGATACCACAGCGGGAAAGGTAAATTCATCGTAGTCAGGAATATTACTGACCGTGGCTAACTTAACATAGCGAGGAGAGGCCTGTGATTGCTCCTTTACTGGCTCTTCAGAAGAACAAGCCGTAAGGGCAGAAACCGACAATATGCTTAAAAATAATAGGTGAGTAAATCGCATTATAGGCATAAGTGCGTGTAATCCAATGTCAGGGTAAATAATGTATAGACGTGTGTACATTAAGTCTTCGTTACTTCACAAAGGCAGAAATGGACGAATTTAACTTAAAGTAAACTGGTGAGTGCATTTTAGTGCGGTTACATTGAAAAGTAAACTGTACGGTGTAGAATGGAAGCATATTAATATGAGAACAATGTTATGACGGGCAACACACGTACGCGAAGTGATGCAAAGCGCGAAGCTATTATCCAAGCTGCAACTCAGGCGTTTCAGGAATACGGGGTTAACGGCACCAGTATGGATAAGCTAGCTGAATTGGCTAACGTATCTAAGCGCACGGTATACAACCATTTTGCTACGAAAGAAGACTTGGTAATGCATTTGGTGACTAAGCAATTTGAGGACGCCAAGCTAAGCGTAACGGTAGTGTACGACCCAGCCCGTGATTTATCCGAACAGCTGTGTGAGCTAATTTTTCAAGATATTGAGTTTACTGTTACCGAAGAGCACCTTGATATTGCACGGGTTGCCATTGGGCATTTCTTCTACGAACCTGAAAAACTTAAAGATGAAGTGGCGCAATTAAAAGCGCAAGAGACAGCATTGCATCGCTGGTTAAAAGCAGCAAAAGCAGATAATAAGATTGATTTCGATGACTTAAGCCGTGTTGTTGATGAAATTGACAGCCTAGTGAAGGGCCAGTGCTTTTGGCCCCAGCTTTTCAAAATAGGAGATGTACTTAGCAATCAAGATAAGCACAACGTAGCTAAAAATACCGTTGCCCTAATATTAGGGCGTTACGCGGTAACCTAAGATCTTTTCTGCGAACAACTAGCCCCTTAGGGTGAAATCTTGCGATTTCAGGTTTAAAGCATATGTCTTAAATATCCTGTACGTGTGCGTGCCCAGCCAGTACCTGCGGCGGCAGACGCGACCAAGCTACTACATTTTATACACCCACCTATTGTTTATTTTAAACCGTTCGCTGCCGCTTATTTATTCCGAACCCGCATTTTCCTAAGTTAGCCTTCTTCCGTTAAAAAAATATCAGTGCGCGTTTTATCGCCAAAAAGCTTTTACTAGCGTGTTCTTTGCGCGTTTTTTTGACATGTCGTGTCAATACTTTTCCACAATATTAAGAAAATTTATAAAGAGTTTTAAAATTTTGCTTGTTAAGGGCTCGTCATAACAGAAATTTTTCTATATTATCCAGACCACAAATAACAACTATTATTATTTGCAATTGCAAAGCGCTGCTAAAAGCGTTGTCAAAATAATAGGTTTAACGGTTATTAAGAAACACACAACACTTTGAAGAACACTTGGAGAGCAATTGTGAAATTTAGACTTACGAGTATTGCTACTGCGATAATTTTAAGCCCTGCTGCGTTCGCTGCTGATATGGAAGATATTGAAAGACTAACGGTTGAAGGTAAATACCTTTCAGTAAATCAGTCAAATTCAATTAAAAGCCCAACGCCAATCATAGATGTGCCGCAAAGCTTGTCGATAATGACGGCTGAAGAAATTACAGCTCGTGGTATTACCAGCGTTGGTCAAATTATCGATTACACGCCAGGTGTTAATACCTCTCAAGGTGAAGGTCACCGCGATTCTGTGGTATTTCGTGGTGTGCGTTCAACGGCCGACTTCTACTTAGACGGTAACCGCGACGATGTGCAGTATTACCGTGCGCTCTACAACATAGAACAAGTTGAAATTCTTCGCGGGCCAAATGCGCTATTATTCGGGCGTGGCGGTACAGGTGGTATTTTAAACCGCGTATCTAAAAAGGCTAAAACCGGTGAGCAATTCGTTAACTACAATGTATCTGCAAACACGTTTGGTGCGTATAATCTTCAGTTAGATACCAACGTTGATACAGGCGACAAGTCAGCGCTTCGCATTAACGCCATGTACGAGAGTCTAGATAACCATCGCGACTTTTTCTATGGCGATCGCTACGGTTTCAACCCAACGGCACGCTTTGAAGTGAGCGACGACACCATCGTAGACCTGTCTTATGAATACATCGATCACGAGCGTTTTATTGACCGGGGTGTCCCGACTGCCAACGGAGAGCCAGTTGAAGCGTTTGAAGACATTGTATTTGGTGACCCTGAAAACAATTATCAAACCTTAGGTGCAGACGTGTTCCGTGCTAACGTTGAACATACGTTCTCTGACAACCTAAAAGGTAACTTTAACGCGTTTTACGGTGACTACGACAAAGTTTACTCAAACTTTTATGCAGCAGGCTACAATGCTGATGCTAACCAAGTAACGTTGGATGGCTACATAGATAATACCCAACGCGAGAACCTAATTTTATCTTCGAACTTAGTCGGTGAGTTTACAACGGGTAGTATTGAGCACACGGTTATTTTTGGCGGTGAGGTGATTAATACTAAATCGAATCAAGACCGCTTTAACACTGTATTTGACTCTACTGGCGGTGATAGAGAAACATTTAACATTTCACGCCCGTTAAGTTTCCGTGGATTAACTGGTACAAATGTTGATGGCGTGACAGTAACTGCAGACTTTTCTGATTTAAACGATGATACGCGCGTAGATCTAGATGTTTACTCATTCTACGTACAAGACGAAATTGCGTTATCAAAGAACCTTGATCTTGTGGTAGGTGCGCGTTTCGACAGTTTTGATATTGAGGTCTTTAACGCGGACCCTGACGTACTTGAGACGCGGAGTAGAAAAGACGAACAGGTGTCTCCACGTGCAGGTATTGTGTACAAGCCTCAAGAAAATATCTCAATTTATGCGAGCTACAGTGAGTCATTCCTGCCGCGCAGTGGCGAACAGTATGCAAATATTAATGGCGATGCAGATGCGCTTGACCCAGACACGTTCACTAACCAAGAAATTGGTATCAAGTGGGACTTCAATGACAGCATGAGCTTTACCGCGGCTATCTTTGAAAACGAACAGACGTCACTCGACAACGACCCGAACGACGTCGAACGCTTTATAGAAGTGGATTCAGATATTTCAGGTTTTGAAATCCAACTACAGGGATATATCACTGACAAGTGGCATATTACTGCGAACTACAGCAACCTTGATGGCGAAAATGCCAGTGGTGTTGCGCTTCGAGAGCTTCCTGAAAATACGATGTCGGTATGGACAACTTATGAAGTCAATGACGTATTTGGCTTTGGTATTGGTGCAACATATCAAGACGAAAGTTTTGTTGTAACAGGCGAAGACTCACCTGTACTACCTAGCTATACTCGCGTTGATGCATCAGCATATTACACGCTTAGCGACAAGACGCGTCTTCAGTTAAACGTGGAAAACTTAACCGATACGCTCTACTTCCCTAATGCGCAATCTACGCACCAGGCAACGGTTGGTGCGCCAATTAATGCTCGCTTGTCGTTGATTGGTTCTTTCTAAATAAAGCACCAACAATTGATATATTTATAGAAAGCCATTCCTGTGTGCGAATGGCTTTCTCATTTTAGGGTATTGTAATAAGTATCGATAACGAGCTTAAAAAACGTGCAGCAATTGTTGATTGTCCTTCACGCTATGCAAGTCAGCAAGTCAGCAAGTCAGCAAGTCAGCAAGTCAGCAAGTCAGTAAGTTAATTATTGTATTGGCAATGTTAACCTTGTTTGGCAAAGTCAATAAGTGTCTGTCCATCCATGCGATAGCCTAGCCACTCACTTTTGGGTTTCGCGCCAAGCGACTCATAGAAATCAATGGCAGGCTTGTTCCAATCTAAAACGCTCCACTCAAATCGACCGCAGTCGTTTTCCACTGCTATTTTAGCCAAATGCTGAAGCAGTAATTTTCCCGCGCCGAGGCCTCGAGAGGTAGGCGATACGTACAAGTCTTCAAGATAAAGCCCGTTTCGCCCTTGCCATGTAGAGTAGTTAAAGAAATAAACGGCGAAGCCAATAGGGGCATCATTGTTTTCACAAATAACGCAGTGAGCGGTGGCACCTTCACCGAATAATGTCTTTAGCAGCGCTTCTTCCGAGGCTTCTACTTCGTGTTCGGCTTTTTCATAAATAGCGAGTTCTAGAATAAACTGGCGAATTTGCGATATGTCGTTGGGCGATGCAGGTCTTATAGAAATGGAATTGCTCATTGTATTTTCCTTTCAATACATGAAAAAAATGAGCCTTCAAAGGCTCATTTTTACGTAACAGTACTCGTTTATATCATCAGCCAAAAAGGCTAGTCAATTAAACTACTTGGCTGAGGAGGGGGGGAGACAGTATTGTCGCTGCCATCAGACTTCCTCTTGCGCACAATTTTGCTTTTAATAAACGTATATGGAACATGTAAATCTAGCAGAATCAGGTATAAGCAAGGCACCAAAATTAGCGTAACCAACGTGGCATACAGAACGGCAAAACCCAATGCCGCGGCCATGGGTACAACGAATGCTGCCTGTAAGCTGGTTTCGAACATTATTGGCAATACGCCTACAAACGTAGTGATAGAGGTGAGAGTGATTGCTCTAAAGCGGGCAGTACCTGCTTCGGTAACCGCTTCTTTAATGCTGTACCCTTGAGCGCGGCGCTGATTTACAAAATCAGTCATTACCAGCGAGTCGTTTATCACAACACCCGCAGCAGCAATAAGGCCAAAGTTCGACATCATAGATAAGTCTAGCCCTAGTACAAAGTGGCCAAACACTGCTCCCGTAAAGCTAAATGGGATCACCGACATAATAATTAACGGCTGCCCATAACTTTTGAGCGGCACGGCGAGTAGGATATACACCATGATCATCGCGGCTAAGAAAAACAGAATTTGCTCGTTTTGCTGGGCTTGCTGCTCTTCAATATCCCCACCTAACTCGGTCATTACCGATGGGAATAACTCTTTAAGCTGAGGCAGAAGTTTATCCTGAATTTCAGTCACCACTTCATTCGGCTCAACTTTTTCCTCATCAATGTTGCCCCAAATGTATACGCTGCGGTAGCCACCTTCGCGGCGAATGTAGCTAATGCCGGGTTTTTCTTCTAGGGCTACCACGTCACCTAGCATAACTTCTTGTCCGCTTGGCGTAGTGATAAGTGAGTATTTTAAGTCTGCAAAACGCTCACGAGTAAGTTCAGGGTAGCGCACCATTACTTTCACTTCTTCGCCATTACGGATGACGCGCTGTGCTTCGCCACCGTAGAAGCCTGCACCCACTTGAGATGCGATATTCGAAAGCGTGAGGCCTAAGTCGTAAGCCACCGGAAGTAATGTCATCTGCACTTCTTTGCTTGGCGGGTCGATAGTAGAGCTTACATCGAACAGGCCTTCTTGCTGCTGAAGCATTTCAATAAACTTAAGACCTGCGGCGTTAAGGGTGTCGATATCAGGGCCGAAAAGTAGATAGCCAAACTCACCATCATCACCATCGCCGTTCACATCGTCAATCACGGTAAAAGACTTCATGCCGGTGATTTCAGGAATGGCTTCGCGCCAGCGACGCGCTAGTTCGAAGGTGTCAATAGGGCGGTCTTCTTCATTAACTAGCGGCGTTAATATACGCCCTTCGGTTCTGTCTTCATTAAACGCAAGGCGGTCTCGAATCATACCTTGGCCAAACTCATCAATAATTTGTTCTTCTACGTCTAAAATGGTCTGCTCAACTATTTTAAGCGCGTTGATGGTAGTCATGTCTGAAACGTTTTCATTCATCTCTATTTTTACGCTGGGGAAGTCGTGAGGCACTTTGGGATTTGGCACCATACGTACATAGTTTGCGCCTATAAGCCCGAGGCTTAGCATAAACATTGCTACAAACATCATCAGCACTGCCCAGCGCCACTCAATGGCTTTGGTCACGGTGCGTTTATAAGGGCCGTTTACAAATGCAAAGAAGCGTTTATTAAAGCGAGCACGCCAGCTGTCTTGCTTTACCGGAGAAAATTTAGTGTGAGCGAGGTGAGCGGGCAGAATAAGCTTCGACTCAATTAAACTAAATACCAAGCACAAGATAACTACCACTGCGATGTTATAGAAAAAAGCACCTTCTGGCCCGCTGCTTAACGTAAATGGGGCGAATACAGCAATGGTGGTTAATACCCCAAATGTAGCAGGAGTCGCTACGCGCTTAGCACCGCGAACAACGTTATCCACACCACCGCCTTTGCTTTCAATTTCAGTATAAGCACTTTCGCCAATCACGATAGCGTCGTCTACTACAATACCCAGCACCATAATGAACGCAAAGAGCGATAGAATGTTAATGCTGACGCCGAAGACGGGCATTAGCATCATTGCACCTAGGAAGCAGACTGGGAGGCCGACCATTACCCATACTGCCAATCTGAATCGCAAAAACAGAGTTAGCATAAGTGCCACCAAAATTGACCCCTGAATGAGGTTTGACAGCATCATGTCTAGGCGCGCATTTAGGTAGTAGGTCATATCGACCAGTACCTGTAAACTTATACCCTGAGGCAAGGTTTCGTTTTTCTGATCAATATAGGCTTTTACCGTCTCTGCTACGGGAATGGTATTTTGCGTTTTTGTGGCTTTCACTGCGATGTAAATAGCGTTCATGCCATTGTATTTGAAGTAGCGCTCACCCTCTTCAAAACCATCATTGATGTAGGCTACATCGCCTAACGTTACCTTTGCACCGCCAGCACCAATTTTAATTGGAATTTGCTTAAACTCATCACCGCTGTAGTATTGGTTTTCTACACGAACAGAGACGATGCCCGAGTTTGTTCTTAATTGACCCGCCGAGATATTCGCCGAGTAGCTGTTAATGGCTTGGGTAATATCACCAATCGTTAGCCCGTACTTTCTAAGCGTATCGGGTTTAACTTCAACAGCAATCTCATCATCTGGCGTATTAGCCTCAACAAGGGAAATAGAGCCTAACTGTAAAAGTTCATCTTCAACTTCTTTTGCGAGAACTTTTAACTCGGAAAGCGGTAAGTCGCCCACTAGGGGCATTTCAATAACTTGCTGTTGAAATTCAACTTGCGATACGTTTACTGGCTCCATGCCAGCGGGGAAAGTGGCAATGCTGTCTACGCGAAGCTTTACCTTATCTAGCACGTCAGTAAGCTCGGCTTTGGTGTCGATTTCTAACGTTACAGCGCCGCCACCTCTAAATGCACGAGAGACTGTGCGCTTTATTTCAGTAATATCTTTAACCGCTTCCTCTACTTTAATGAAAATACTTTCTTCAATTTCTTGTGGCGAGGCGCCCGGGTACGTTGCTTCTATAGTGATATAGTTTATTTCGATGTTGGGGAACATCTGGCGCTGAATAGTGAAGTAGCTCGCTATACCCATGATAATGATAAAGAACATGAGAAGGTTCGCCGCTACAGAATTTCGAGCAAACCAAGCAATGATGCCGCTTTGCGTGTTGTTTTGGTTATTCATGACAGCTCCTTAGTTAGCGCTTGCTGTCACAAGGTCGGTAGTGGTCTCAATTACCTTCACGGGCATCCCGTTTTGCGGGTACTCTGGAAGGCTCATCACAACCTTATTCGCGTTAAAGTCTCCCTGAATTAAAAAGTCGCCATTTTCTTCACGAACCACGGTAACTTTTTGTGACGTTAACCTATCTTCGTCATCCAGTGTCCATAAAAGACGATTGGTAATTAGCTCTTGAGGTACGCGGTACACGTCACTTAACGTTTTACCTTCAAACGCAATGGTGCTGTAAGAACCAAACTTTATAATTGGCTTAGATGAGTTGATGGCATAAGGGTCTTCAATTCGCGCGACGAAATAGCTCATACGCGTATTGTTGTCTATAACCCCTGTATCTCTGTGAATAGTGCCTTTAACCGTAGCACCTTGAATGTCATCAACTTCAATAGCGATTTCACTGCCAATGGTGTTGTCAGCAAGAAAGACGCGGTCAAAGCCAGCCACGGGGAAGGTTACTTCTGCGTACTCAATGTTATTAATTACGGCAACGGGCGTACCTTGAGTAACATAGTCACCGGTACTAATCCCCCTTGAAACAACTAACGCGTCATAAGGGGCTTTAACTTTGCAGTTTTCAAAATCCCGTTTCGCTATTTTAAGCTGGGCTTGTGCCGACTTTAGCGCTGCTTTCGCACTCATTACTTGAGGTTTACGAAGGTATAGGTCAGTGACGCGAGCATTGGGCATGGTTTTCGCTTCTCGCGCCGCAACGTCGGCCTGTGCTTGCTCTTGAATAAGCTGCGCTTCAGCGCTGGCAAGGTTTGCCTCGGCCATTAATAGCGCGGCTTCATAAGCATCGGCTTCTATTTCAAAAAGTGTTTCCCCCCTTCTCACTAAACCACCGCTGACAAATTTGGGGTTCCACTGTTGAACTTCTCCTGATACCTGCGCCGCGAGGTTAGTGGTTTCTAAAGGCGTGATTTCACCGTAAGAGGTTAACTGCACCCGAACATCTTCAGGGGCTAACGCCTCAATAGTTACTGTGGGGCGCGTGTCAACTTCTTCGGTTATTACTGAGTCAGAGGCTGAGGCTTCGATTCCTTTCATCCCAACGTAGCCTACTATTAAAACACCAATAGGTAGTGCAAACTTCATCCATTTCATAGCCAAATCTACTTTAATATCAAAAACTGCTTATAGTGTAGCGCTAAAGTGTTTCAGTAATACAGCGCAAATGTAACCAAACGTGAGTCAATTTTGTGTAAATTACATTTTCTTGTAGAGTTAAAATTAATCGTGTTGATAACTAATAAAGATTTAGCGACAAGGAAGTGTAGAGGCGGCGCAAACAAGGTTTCGGCCGTGCTCTTTCGCGTGATATAACGCTTTGTCGGCGAGGCGGATAGCGCTTGATGTATCAATGTCCGGCGTTACTTCGCATACACCAAAGCTGCTTGTAATATAGATTTCATTGCCATTGATATTGAGAGGGGCGTTATTTAAGGTCGCTCTTATTTGTTCTAATGCTTTTACCGCGCCAGCTTCATCCGTATCGTTAAAGATGAACATAAACTCTTCACCGCCCCAGCGGGCCAAGACGTCTTGACCCCGCGAGCGGGTTTTGAAAATGTTAGATATTTGCCTTAATACCTCATCACCTTGCTCGTGTCCGAGGGAGTCATTAATACTCTTAAATCTGTCTATATCAGCAATGGCTATAGAAAAATGACGCTTATTACGTTGCATTCTGGCATATTCGCGTTCAAGACACTGCTGTGCTCCACGGCGATTTAAAAGTTGAGTAAGGTGGTCGTGTTTGGCTTGGCGTTCAAACTGCTCACTTAAGTAAAGCGCGGTGTCGTAACTTTTTTGTCTGCTGTATTCGTAAAACGCTGACAGGAACGTAACTGTAGCAAATGAATAGAGTAGGCGCGTTTTAAACGCATAGCTATAGTTGGCCACAAAATCGGCCTCGTTGAACCCAAATAGCACGATTGTGCACGCGATAGTATAGGCGACAAGCGCGAGCAACCCTCGAATAAAACCGGCAAAAAACATAGTGACAGGGGGGACAAGGTATATCCAAAGCGGGCCCGTATTATCTTTGCCCCCAGTTATCACTAGTAGAAGCGTGAGAGCCATCAGGCAAAAAATTAATAGCGTAATAGACCAGGTGCGCGCCTTTGCAGTAGCAACGCGCACCTGTAAACGCTGCGAGAGAGCAAATATTACACTGGCACTAAAAAGAATAGTCGATAAGAAGTACTCGCCATCAATAAAAGCACGAGAGCCAAGCAAAAACGTAATAGACATCCCCACCGCTGCAAACAGGTTAACAACCATAATGCGGCGGTTGGTTTCATCTTTGTAGCGGCGGTTTACACCACTTAATACGTATTGCTTTATTGGCCCAAGCATAATTAACCGGCGGAGACAGATGCTTTTGATATATCAACAGCGAGCTTTTCAATAGCATCTCGCATTGCTTTAACGCTTGAAGAAAAGCCGTCGTTAGCTAAAGGGGAGGTAAACACGAACGAATGTGGCGCATTTTCACCTGATGCGCTCGTTATGACAAACTGCCCCGAAAATACAACTTCACCTTCATAGGTGCTAACAAAGTCGTCTATGTGCAGCGTCATATGAACAGACTCTTCGCTGGCGTAATGATCGGGGCGAACAAGCGAAACACGTTTTACTGCCAGTGCACCTGTTAGCGACTTGGTCAAGCCTTCGTCGACAGGCTCCGCCCATAAGTGGCTGGTAGATATGTGGAGGTTAGTGTCACTAGTTTGGTATACCAACCCTCTGTGCTTCAAATATTCGGGGAGGGTTATCTTGTCTAAAACGATAGTCTGTTTAGCATCCCCCTGTATATACGACACATCACCAGTTGCGTGAAGAAGGTAGTACGTTAACCCCGTTGGTGCGCTGCTACACGCGGATAAAAAACAAAATAAGAAAGCTAAGGTGCTGATGTAGATGGTTTTACGTTTTGTAAAAGAAGAAGTAGCCTTAAACTGCATCATCATAACATTCGATCCTTTCATCCCTGTTCGTGGATGTTCCAATAATAATACTTCGCAGCGTGGTGGGATTTTCTCAAAACTAAAATATAGCGTATATACTCAATTAGTAGAAAAAAGCTATTCATTATTCACGCCAACCTAAACAAGTAATATTTAGGTTGGCGGGCAGTACCTGGCGTTTAATTCTTAGCTTTGGGTTGAATTTCTGACTCGCTGCCCTGTGAAAAAATTAAACTATTAGGCGACTGATTTAATTTCAAGAGTAACGGCTGCATGTTGCGCATGGTTTCTTGCAGTGCATCTACGGTCTCTTTTATTTCTGACTGATTAAAGCCACCTTCGCTGTAATTTTTGAGTAAACCATCAAGGCTTACCAATACCTGATTAAGGTTGCTATTTAATGCTTTAGCGTCAATGTCACCAATCAGCACGTCAAAATCGTCACTTGCCGTTTCTACCGATTCAGCCGCAAGGCGCATGTCATCAACGGCTAGTTGCACGTTCTCTACCATTTCTTTAAGTGGTAGCTGGTTTATTTTATCTAGAATGGCGTCGGCTTTTTGCGTTAGCTGGGTAAACTCATTACTTACGGTTGGAATAACTTCATAACCATTAATGACTTCAATTTTGCCACTGCCGTCGGCGTCGGGTACGTGTTGTAAATCAACATACAAACCACCAGTTAGAATATTACCCATGCGTAACGAGGCCCTAAGATCTCGGTGAAGCCAGTTTCTTATGGTTTGTTTTATTGCGCTTAGCCCTTCATCCGTATCCGGTTGTCGCGCTTTACCCGGGTAGATGTTAATATGGACTGGAATAGGGTAGTCGCGCTCAAGAATATTTCCTTCAACGGCGGGAAAGGAATTAATTGCCGTTACATTACCAATTTCAATTCCTCTATACTCTACAGGCGCGCCAACCGTAAGGCCGCGAACACTTTCGTCAATTAGCAGCAAGTATTCCGCCGCCACCTTATATCGTGCGTCAGACGCGGAAGTGCTGTCGCCATAAATAGTAAAAAACGCATTATCGAGCACTTGCTCGCCTTTCGGAACGCCTTCGGGAATGCCAAAGGTAATGCCATTGGCTAATAAGGTTTCTAAGCTGCCTGTTTCAACACTGACACCGTTAGACTCAAGCAGCAGTTTGACGCCACTGACATCCCAAAAGCGCGTCGTGTTAGTAATGAGCTTGTGATAAGGGGCTTCAATAAATGCGTCGTAATACACCACGCGCTCTTCAATGTTGAAGGTCGCGTCTTCAAATTCGCCTACCTTAAAGCCTTTATAAATAATGGGGTCGCCGGGTTTATAGGCAAACTCGTCGTCACTTTTTAGCATAACGTGTAGACCGGGTGTCCCAGGCGGTGTTACAGGCGGGCGCTCAAGGGCGGTAAAGTGCAGTTGCTCCTTTCCCTTATCGTTCGCTGACATCGCAATATAGCTACCCGATAACAGCGTATTGAGCCCTGAGACTTCCGAGAAGCTAATTCGCGGAGCGACGACCCAAAATTTCGCATTTTCGTTAAGCAAATGGGCTGCGCTGGCATCAATTCTGGCGGTAACAAGTACTCCGTCTAAATCAGGCTTAAGGGTAATTTTTTTAACTTGCCCCACATCCAAGTCTCGCACTTTTATCGGCGTTTTATTGATTTCTATGCCCGCAGCGGAGTGAAGTTCAATGGTGATAAGGGGGCCTTGATTTTTCCACTGGTAATACACCATCCAACCACCAATTACGATAACAAGGATGGGGGTAATCCATATGCGGGAAATAGATGAAGTTGGTTTGACCTTCGCTTCGTTTACATTGGGGTCATTTGCGGTCATGGTAATTGCTTCCACTGCTGCCAAATTAGCCTCGAATCAAATGTCATCGCGGCTATCATTGTTACAAATACAACGGCACAAAAGGCAAGTGCCGCTTGGCCTGGATAAATAGACATGGTGTTACCCATCTGAATTAGTGAAACAAGCACGGCAACGACGAAAACGTCAATCATTGACCAGCGCCCAATTGCCTCTGTAATTCGGTAGTAACGTATACGCAATTGCTTGGATGTGGTTTTTTCTCTTTGAACAGAAAAGTTAAGCCAAGCGAGAATTATGATTTTTGCCACCGGTACAATAACACTAGCCACGAGAATAATAATTGCCACTGGGTATGAGCCGGACTCCCACAGCGAGATAACACCACCGATAATCGTATTCGGTGTTTCTCGACCAAAAAATTCAGTATACATTATGGGAAGTAGGTTAGCAGGGATATATAAGATACAGGCCGTAATAAGCAGTGCCCACGTGCGCTGTATGCTCACTTTTGCCTGTACTTCGCTTAAGGGTTTAGGTTGTGGTGGCGCACCTTGGCTTAACCACATTGCATAGCGCGTGGGGTCAAATTGGGATATACACAAAGCGGTGAATGCAGAAAAGCCAATAAAGGCATAAAAAGACAGACCAATAGAAACATCGGCTAACTCTGTGATTTTGATGAGACTAACTAATGTGCCTACCAGAAAGATTTCGGCCATGCTCCATGGTAGAAGCGCTTTTACCAGTGTAAACAATCTAGGAAGGTAAAAAGGCCGGCGTCCTTGCAATTGAGCTAAACATAAAAGCACTAAACCAGCCAATACCATGCCGGGCAATAAAAGCGTAGCTAGGCTAGTTATTATCGCAAGCGATAGGTAGTCGTGTTCAATCAGTACTGTGATGCCAGTAGGTAAGTCGATACTATGTTTTTGCCCACTTGCTTTAAAGGTAAGGAAATTAAAAGGCAGTGAAAGAAGTAAAAAAATTAATGCGCTGAATGACAATGCCAATAGCTTTTCACTGGCGCCGTCGCGGTGAGATATGAGCGTATGGTTACATACAGGGCAAACAGCCCGTTGCCTGTGCGCTAGGGCAGGTATGTTCACCTTGGTATGGCATTGCTCACAAACTATAGATAACGTATTAGATTCAGCCATAAGGTTTTGCGCGCTACTTTTAGTTTGCTAAAAAGCAGCCAATAGATATAACCTGTTGATTTTTTAGAATCAACAGAATAGCGCATTGCGAGCACGTCGGGAAGTAAAGCCAGTCGTATTTAGAAATATAACAATAATTATTGACGATGAAATGATGCAAGTAACTAACGAGATTCGCAGTGTGTATGAAAAGATAAAGAAACCCGCAAGGCGCTTACTTCAGAAAAGACGTATTGGTTTTTTGCGCTTTTGGCTGAGCATCACGTTCGCCCAGCGTTGCTATTTTTTGGCAACCAGCATGCTTGTGTTACAACTATTTTTGACTATCGAAAGTAGCCTGTTTGAAGCGATTATGTTTGGTTTTGCCCTTGCAGGCATTATCAGCGAAGTCTGGCCAAAGTTTATGACGCTATGGAACAGTTTACCCGGTAAAGCGGTGATCTTGTTCATCTATGCAATTATCGCGAACTTTGCGCTTGCCTCTGCTAGCGGCTTAGTAAATAGTATCACCGGTGTTTCTGCAAGCGCCTTACCCTATAGCCACAATTTCGCGCTTATACTCATGGTGCCCAGTTGGTTCTTTGTTACCACGTTGATGGCGCTCGTTGGCGGGATGCTGTTAATTTTTGCTTACTTGTTTTTCTTATTGCTGCTAAAGCCCTTCGGCGTGCAGCGGCTGTGGCATCAACAGGACTACCGATATGTATTATCCACCGCCGTAGCGCGCTTTGTATGGACACTGGGCGTGTCGCTGCAACTTGGCGTATTGGCAGGGCAGGTGGGGCTACTTTCTGAATTTAGCAGTGACAGCGCCAACGCGTTAATAACTATAGAAGAAGCCGAAACAGTTAACCTTAATGAAGGCGAAGCACAACAACCTAATAAGGAAACGGAAGAGGTTTCTGAGTTAGAAAAAGATTTAACAACGATTTTAACCAACGCAAAGCAAAAAAGTATCAGCTACAAAGCCACACAACGCCAGGCGTTAGCCAGCTTTATCTATGAGTATGAAGCAGACTCACGTTCACGTTGCACGCACCCTGCGGGGACGCGTGTGATTGAGTTAAATGACTATGAAATTTTGCAAATTGAAAAAACATCAGATAACGATGAGGGCTTTGTTTACTCGGTTGAGCCGTGCCGCTCCGCTGCGTTTGGTTTAAGCAATACGTCTTCCGTAGTTCCAAATGGATATTGATAATTTAAGGTGCACCACCCAATACGCTTTTATGCCTGCCGCCGTTGTATTTAAAGCTGCCATGAAAATTCTTTTGCTTCTTCTGACACGGCCCAAAGCTTTGTCAGTACTTTTTTGTCTACGGCGAAATCCTCTAATCTGCATTCTCCTACTGGGCCGCCGAAGTTCATCAGTCCTGTTGGTCCATAGTAGGCAAGCTGCTTAAGGTTTTCTCCCGTCGCACAAATGACTTCGGGGTATGCGCCTTGTTCAGCAGACTGGGCTAAGCCAATTTTCACCATAAAGGTCCACGATATACGGGTTAAGAAGCTAGCACTTTCTCGTTTAAGGGTGGTGTTAGACGCTCCGGGGTAACACACAAACACCTTTACTTGCTTGTTATGTGCTTTTACTTTGTCTTGAAGCTCGTATGCAAACATCATCTTTGCTAACTTACTTTGGTTATATACCGTATGAGTTTCTGAATTAAAGCACATAAGCGATAGAGAAATAAAAAAGCTCGCGACAGTAGACTGTAGCGAGCTTTCATTTCATTAGTACAGCAACACTGCTTAGAAGCTAGCGTTACCTGGTGTACGTGGGAATGGGATCACGTCACGTACGTTTTGCATGCCGGTTACGTATGCAACAAGACGTTCGAAACCTAGACCGAAACCTGAGTGAGGCACAGTGCCGTAGCGGCGTAGGTCGCGATACCATGCGTAGTCTTCTTTCGATAGTCCCATTTCATCAAGACGAGCGTCGAATACATCTAAACGTTCTTCACGCTGTGAACCACCGATAATTTCGCCGATACCTGGCGCTAGCACGTCCATTGCTGCAACGGTTTTGCCGTCGTCGTTAATGCGCATGTAGAAGGCTTTAATATCTTTTGGATAGTTCTGCATGATGATTGGTGCGCCAACATGCTCTTCGGCAAGGTAACGCTCATGTTCAGAAGATAAATCAATACCCCATTCAACAGGGAACTCGAACTTTTTGCCGCAATTTTGAAGAATTTCAATAGCGTCAGTGTAATCCATGCGAACAAAGTCAGAGCTAACGAGCTTTTCTAAACGTTCAACCGCATCTTTCTTGATGCGCTGGGCGAAGAATGCCATATCATCAGGTAACTCTTCTAGCACCGCTTTACACACATACTTCAACATGTCTTCAGCAAGCTGCGCTACGTCTTTAAGTTCAGCAAAAGCCACTTCAGGTTCGATCATCCAGAATTCTGCAAGGTGGCGAGACGTATTTGAGTTTTCAGCGCGAAACGTTGGCCCAAAGGTATAAACCTTAGACATAGCCGTACAGTATGTTTCAACATTAAGCTGACCCGATACCGTTAGGTAGGTTTCTTTACCGAAGAAATCTTCTGAGTAATCAACGTTGCCTTTGTCGTCTAGCGGAAGGTTCATCATATCAAGTGTTGATACGCGGAACATTTCACCTGCGCCTTCTGTATCGCTAGCCGTTAAAATTGGGGTAGAGATCCAGTAGTAGCCTTTTTCATGGAAAAAGCGGTGAATGGCCTGTGATAAACAGTTACGCACTCGTGTAACCGCACCGATAACATTAGTGCGAGGGCGCAAATGTGCGTATTCACGTAGATATTCTATGCTGTGGCGCTTTGCCGCCATTGGGTAGGTATCAGGATTTTCAACCAAACCTACAATTTCTACCTCGGTAGCATCAATTTCTAGTGCTTGCCCTTGGCCTTGCGATTCTTTTACTGTACCGGTTACCGATAATGAACAACCTGCAGTAAGGCGCTGGATATCGGCATAATTTGACAGAGAATTTAGTGCAATAACTTGTACAGGATCGAAGCAACTACCATCGTGTAGTGCAATAAATGATAACCCCGCTTTAGAGTCGCGGCGTGTTCTTACCCAACCCTTTACGGTTACCGATTCGCCTACGGCGTACTTACCTTTAAGTACGTCAACTACGGGCGCATGCGTCATGTTAATTTCTCCGTCTTACTGATCTTATGTTGTCGCTCGTTTAACATCGAGTTCAACCACACAGTGCATTAAACTATGATTGAAAATGTGCACTTGAATTTGCTTTATGGTCAATGTTTTGGATTGTTATGCCGATAAGTATTTACAATCGGTAAGCCGCTTGTTGAAGTTTATAAAAAACGCTTCAAGCGAATTACATGTCGCCAGCTATGTGAATGAAAGGATTTACCGATCGCTACCTGCTATGGCGATGTAATAATAAACAATAAAATACAATCCAATAGCACGCTAGTATACCCAACCTTATGCGGGATGCCAGAGAACAGAGTGACAAATGGGAAATAAAAATGATTTGGGCACGTCAGTGGACAGCCAGCAGCAAACTCAGAGCACTGCGCAACGCGCTTCGCCTTCCTCTGACAGTAGCAATACCGAGAGGCGCGCTATGACTTACGAGCAACTAGCAGAGCGTCGTTCAACGCCGCGTTCTAAAACGCCTTTCTACAAGGTCATGCTGGGCCTTAATATCTTTGGTTGGGTTGGCATGGTTGTGGTGCTAATACTGTTTCATTACGCGAGGCCAGACTTTATTAGTGGCGTTCAGCAGTACTGGGGAATTGAGGGGGATGCATCTTGGTCTCAAAGCCATTTGTCGGCCATGACCATTATGTTGCAGGTATGCTTAATAGTTAGCTTAATCAGTATTGTCATGCGCGCAAGAAGAAACCGCCGACGCACTGATAGCTTTGGCGCTAATCTCATTATCTTGTTTGCCATTGCCGCGATAAGTTTAATTACTTTGGCCACAACATTAGGGCTATAGCTTCAAACTGTGTAAAGCATGCGTGGTGTGTGAGTTTGATAATCGAGGCTTGGCGGGTAAGGCAAGCCTCGACAGGCATTTCTTAAATACTGGGCTAACACGTGTCTTTGATAAAACGAATACGCCTAAATGAACGCGGCCTGCACTAGCCAGTAGGTATAGGCAACATAAGCGAGCACAAATGCGCCCCCTTCAAAGCGATTCAAGCGGCCTTGACGTTTAATTCCGATACAGAAAATAAACAGCGCCACCGTTGATGCAAACATCACCATAGCGTCGCGATAAAGAAATTCCGCGCCCACTGTCATAGGCTGAATAGTACCTGCAATACCTACAACGGTAAGAGTATTAAACATATTAGAGCCAATAACATTACCGATGGCTAAATCGTGTTCGCCTTTTTTAACTGCCATGAGGGAAGACGCTAGTTCTGGTAGCGAGGTACCGATAGCAATAACGGTAAGCCCGATAATGGTGTCACTTACGCCGAAAAAGGTGGCGACTTCAACTGCACCCCATACCAGCATACGAGAACTGGCCACAAGCAAAAGTAAGCCTGCTATTAACCACATTACGTGTGTCTTGACCGTACCTTCATTGCTGTTAATTTCTTCATCGTACTCGTCGGCGAGCGCATCTTTACCACCCTTCATGCCGTGGTAAATGCTCCACGACAGCAACAAAACGAACAGGCCTAAAAGAGAAAATGCATCATCTTTAGAAACCTGTAAATCCCACACTTGCCATACGGCGAAAAACGTAATGCCTAACAATACGGGCAGTTCTTTTTTAATAATCTCTGATTTCACCGCAATAGGACTTATAACGGCAGTTAAGCCGAGTATTAGGAGAATATTGGCAATATTCGAACCATAGGCATTACCTAAGGCAATACCTGAATTACCTTGAATGGCAGCAAAAATTGAAACAATGATTTCAGGGGCAGACGTACCAAAACCAATAATGAGCATACCGATTAAAAGGGGAGAAACGCCGAAATGGTTAGCAACAGATGCGGCACCACCTACAAATTTTCCTGCACTCCAAAGTAGAACCGGTAATCCGATCAAAATAGCCAGGCTGGCTAATAACATACGTACTCCTCAAACCATTTGTGTCTTCTTGCCTACCTTTATGTATAGGCAAAATTAATAAACAAAAGCCTTATCAATAGATTTAATTGTACATCAATTTTTGTTGTCTTAACGACGAAAAAAAGCCGTGCTGAATATGCTATGCAAAACAGAAGTTAAGCGTAAACTCAGCGCCACGTAAACGGTGTATGTTAATTGAACAAACACACATCTAATTGTAACTAACCCCACTCTATTTAGAAGCGATATAAATGCACAATACATTGATTGTTACCGATGATGTTACGTCTTTTGGTAACACCGCTTTAACCGTGCTGACTTTCCAAGATTACCTTGCTGAGTTTCCAAAGCTAAACGAACCGAAAATCCGTGTCATCAATATTTGCGACACCACTCGCTATCTAAGCGAGGGCTACTACTGCTCACTTTTAGCACAGGCACGTAATCACTCTGTGCTGCCGTCGGTAAATACCATTAACGATTTGCGCATGGCCGAAGAGAACAGCATTGATAGGATCGTTTTTTCACTGTCGGTGCAGCAAGATGCGGCTGAAATTAGCCACGACCCCTTATTTGTACTATTTGGTGAAGTGGAGGATCAGCGTTTTAAACGTTTATCTCGTCAAGCGTTTGAAAAGTATCCGTACCCAGCTTTGGTTTTAACTCCGACGGTTACTGATATCAAAGTATCGCCTAAAGCGACGGGTAAAGTGCAAATTGAAGGTTTTGCAAGCGTCCAAGCTAAAGCGTTTAAAGACTTAAGCATAACGCAACAGACCCGCTTCATTACACAATTAAAAGCGCACACCCAAATTCAGTGGAGAACGGGTAAAACAAGTAAACGAACCCGTTGGGACATGGCCATTCTTGTCAACCCTGAAGAAACCACACCTCCTAGTGATGAACGTGCCATAAAAAACTTCGTAAAAGCCGCTGAAAAAGCAGGGTTTCGCGCTGATGTGGTAAGTCGGTTATCGCAAGAAGAGTTAGGCCACTACGATGCACTTTTTATCCGCGAAACGACAGCGATTGATCATCACACATATCGTCTAGCGCGGGCCGCTGAACGCGAAGGCATTGTAGTAATGGATGACACGCAATCTATTTTGCGCTGCTGTAACAAAGTATATTTACAAGATGCCTTTGCGTACCAAAAGGTACCGGCACCAAAAGCAACCTTTGTAGCAAGCGCCAACGATGACGTATGTGACGAGCTCATTGCTGACTTTGGTTTGCCTTTGGTATTAAAGCTACCGGAAAGCTCGTTTTCACGAGGCGTTCATAAGGCAGAAACTAAAGACGCGTTAAAAACACGGCTTAAGCAAATGTTGGCTGGGTCTGCATTGGTTTTGGTTCAGGAATACATTTTTACAGAGTTTGATTGGCGAATAGGCGTGTTGGGTGGAAAGCCTATTTATGCCTGCCAGTATTTTATGGTACGCAATCATTGGCAAATTTATAACCACCACGGGGATAGATTTTCTTCTGGCGGTTTTACCACTATGCCTACTTTCGAAGTGCCTAAACCTGTATTGCAAGCCGCGATAAAAGCAGCGAAAGCAGTAGGTGACGGCTTGTATGGCGTAGACATAAAACAGGTAGGTAATGCCGTTTACGTTATTGAAGTGAATGATAACCCCAGCATTGACGCAGGCGTTGAAGATAAATATTTAGGCAAAGCGCTGTATGAACTTATTATGCAGGAATTTGCAAAAAGGTTGGAGCAAAGAGGGCGATGAGTACACCGGCTGAGCGGGTGAATGAGACGAAAAAGGACAATGCGTTTAGTCGTGAGGGTGGGATGTTGGTAACACAATCAGTTCATGAGCTTATAGCGGGGCACGAAAATACAAACTTGCTTGATTTGCAGGCCGACATAACGCTGCGAATAGCCACGGTACAGGATATCGACTGCTTACAATATATTGAGAAAACGTGCTTCACGACCGATAGGTTAAGCAAAAGTCGCTTTAAATTTTATATTAATGCACCGCATGCTGAGCTTATCGTGGCGCAGCGGTCAACTGAAGAAAAGGCCAATAATAAGCGAAACGAAGGTGAACGGGGAAGCAGTTTGCCTATTTCCAGCATCTTAGGGTACGGGTTATTGCTGCTACGCAGAGGAACACAGCTTACGCGTTTGTACTCTATAGCAGTGCTTCCACAAGCAAGAGGATTGGGCATTGCTGAAAAGTTAATAAATGGCTTGGGGGAGCGGGCGCTACAGCGGGGAAAGCGATTTATGCGTCTGGAAGTGGCAGTGAGTAATACTGGCGCTATTGCTCTTTATAACAAATTAGGGTTTAGCCAGTTCGGCATGTATACCGATTACTACCAAGATCACAGCGATGCGATACGTATGCAAAAACTATTGGCGTCGAGTAAATCAACACAAACGGATATTTACCCTTGGTATCAGCAAACCACTGATTTTACTTGCGGCCCGTCGGCGCTAATGATGGCAATGTGTGCGTTAGATAATCGCTTCAACATGACGCAGGAGAAAGAACTGTCGCTGTGGCGCACTGCGACTACCATTTTTATGATGGCAGGTCATGGCGGTTGCCACCCCATTGGTTTGGCGTTAGCCGCTGTTAGCGAGGGGTTCACTGCTCAAGTAATCATTAATCAAAATATACCGTTATTCGTTGACGGTGTTCGCGATACAAATAAAAAAGCCATTGTCGAAAAAGTGGAGTCTCAATTCCTAACGCAAGCGCAGGAAAAGGGTATCCCTGTTGAGATATCAGACTGGCATACAAATATTGTTGACCAAGCACTGCAAGCTGGCGGCGCAGTGTTGTGTTTAATCAGTACCTATGCATTTGATAAAAAGAAGGTCCCTCACTGGGTCGCGATCACGAGTTGTGATGGGCACTGCTATTATCTGCACGACCCTGATACAAGTGAGGGCCAGCCAATTGAGTATCAGCACATTCCGGTTGCTCGCGAAGATTTTCTAAGGCTTTCCAGCTATGGCACGCGTAAAGTAAGAACATTAGTACTCCTTAATAATAAAAAATAATTTGTTTCCAGTAAGGCTGCTAGGTGGTTGTCACTAGCTAGCCTTAGTGTTGAATTTGTGTGACATTGACTTTTTTGTTAAGCGTCTTTAGCTTAGTGACCAGCTGCGACAATTCTTTTACAGAGCCTGAATAATCAATGCGCTTATTCATTTCCTTTCCTTTAATTGCGCTTTGATACAGTGCCTCGCTTTCAAAACAGGCTGTCTGTGCGTTTAGTTCATTCCATTCAGCTTTAAGATCACTCGGTATACAGTGGCGTTTTGCGGTAATTTTGTCTTTTATTTGCAACACTTTCCCGATTAATAATTGAGCATCTGTTGGCATGATAACTTCTCCTAAATAACAGTTTTTCTGTAAGTGTCTGTTATAGTTTAAGTAATTAGCAATTCGCTATATAAGAAATTAAACTTAACCACTTACATATCTTTCTCTTGTGTTTAGTATTGCAGCAACAGTGCCAACTCTTAGGTATTTCGCTTATTCGTAGGGTATAAGAAGTTAGCTGTGACGTTGAAATTGGACGTTAAAAAAGAGGGAAGGCCGCAAGCGCAGAGTTGTAGCAACGCTCACTCATTGGCTTATATAAAGTAAAGGTGCGATATCAAGCCAGTAGGTAAAAAAGTGATACTAGAACGCAGGTTTTTAAGCGCTTGGGGGGAGATAGTTAAACGTATCTAGAGTAAGTGTTATAGGCTTATTTATAGGCGTAACGTTTTGGCTTGTTTTTAACTTTCTTAACTTGGCAATAGCAAAAGTGCGGTGTCCAAATCAATAAATTTAAGAAAATAGCAGTGACCAAGCTAAACACAATAGATGAAGGGGTTAACGGTACCGAGGGTCTAAAGTTATCTAAAACGCGGTTAAGAGTGCCATACTGAGAAGGCGAGGCCATAAACACAAGCTGTTCAAAGTAGTGACCGTGCTCTAACTTTCTCATGCCCTGTTCAAGGGTGGTGATTTGCGCAAAGCGCGAGGCTTTCATTGAGGCGTTTTCACGCACTACGGGTTCGCTGTTTTTCTGAAGGCTATCAAGCATTGCTTCTACTGAAGAGAAGCCATGCTGCTTTGCAAGCTCAGAAGAGCTTGCAACTTCGTCTCTCAATGCGTCGTAATAACCGTTTAAGTACTGGCGGTAGTGGTCTGCTAATATGGGCACTTGCAGCGTAATAATAAATAAAACTGCAAAAACTACCTTATCAAGAACACGTACTACCATTAAAAACTCGCTATGTTATTTAAATTAACCCACTCGTTTCGCCTAATATAAAAACAAGTGCTACTAGAGCCGCCTCTTAGCCACGATAAGCACGTGCCTAGCCTAGCAAACTGTTTCACTATTTCAAGGCAGTGTAGATAGCATGCGTTAACTTGCTTAACTGCTCCGCGGATATAACGTAGGGAGGCATAATGTATACCAATTTACCAAACGGCCTTATCCAAACACCCTGCTTCACGAAGTGACGTTGAATTTCGGCAACGTTAACGGGATTTACCGTTTCAACAACGCCAATGGCACCCAATACTCTTACATCAGCAACTCGCGGCAAGTCTGCACATTTTTCCAACTCGCTTTGTAATTGTTTCTCAATAGCGGGAATTTGTTGCTGCCAATGGTTTTCATTAATAAGTGAAAGACTAGCATTGGCTACTGCACAGGCTAGTGGGTTACCCATATACGTAGGGCCGTGCATAAATACGCCGGGCTCGCCTTGGCAAACGCCTAACGCAACATCTTCTGTGCACAATGTCGCGGCTAACGTCATATACCCGCCGGTAATCGCTTTACCTAAACACAAAATATCCGGCGAGATACCGGCATGCTCACAAGCGAATAGCTTGCCGGTACGGCCGAAGCCGGTAGCAATTTCATCACAAATTAACAGTACATCATACGTATCGCAAAGCTGCCTACAGCGCTTTAAATACTCAGGGTGGTAAATACGCATGCCGCCTGCACCTTGCACAACAGGTTCTAGTATCAAGGCTGCCATGGTGTGATGATGCTTTTCAAAAATATCCTCTAAAGGCAAAATGTCATCTTCGCTAAAGGTTTGCTCGAAACGCGTTTGTGGGGCAGGCGCAAATATTTGTTTATTCAGCACGCCTTCAAACAAGCTGTGCATGCCATTCACGGGGTCGCAAACGCTCATGGCGGCAAAGGTATCGCCGTGATAGCCATTGCGCGGCGATACAATGCGCGATTTTTCAGGTCGCCCTTGGCATGCCCAATACTGAATAGCCATTTTAATGGCAACTTCTACCGACACTGAGCCCGAGTCGGCTAAGAACACGCGCTCTAGGCCAGCTGGCACCATGTTGAGTAAGGTTTTACAGAGATCTACCGCCGGCTGGTGGGTAATGCCGCCGAACATAACGTGAGAAAACGCCTCTATTTGTTTATGCGCCGCGTCGTTTAATACGGGGTGATTGTAACCGTGAATAGCCGCCCACCAGCTAGACATGCCGTCAATCAGTACTTCAGAGCTCGCTAAAGTAAGTTCAACGCCTTCTGCACCAACTACTTCATAGCAGGGAAGGGGGTTAACTGCACTGGTGTAAGGGTGCCAAATGTGTTGTTTATCAAATTCTATATTGTTCACAAAATAACCATTGGTAAAGGTTTGCAATTGGTCAGAGTTGACAACTCGATATTGGGGCATAGACTAAGCCAGCAATAATCATTAGTAAAGGACAGTCAATGACACTGGCTTATGCGCCTACAGCGCAAACGATAACTATTCGAAACGATTGGACCAAAGCCGAAGTAGAGGCTTTGTTTGCTATGCCATTTAATGACTTGCTGTTTAATGCCCAAGTAGTACATAGACAACATTTTAACCCGAATGAAGTTCAGGTAAGTACGCTTTTATCGATTAAGACAGGCGCATGCCCAGAAGACTGTAAATATTGCCCGCAAAGTGCGCGTTACGATACGGGCCTTGAAAAAGAGCGCTTGCTGGAAATTGAAAAAGTTATTCAGCGCGCAAAAGAAGCAAAGCAAGTTGGCTCAACCCGCTTTTGCATGGGCGCGGCGTGGCGAAACCCTCGCGATAGAGACATGCCTTATATTTTAAAAATGGTGGAAGAGGTGAAAAGCTTAGGCCTAGAAACCTGTATGACGCTAGGTATGTTAACCCGAGATCAAGCCGTGGCACTAAAGCAGGCAGGGCTTGATTATTATAATCATAACCTTGATACCTCGCCTGAATACTATGGCGACATTATCACAACCCGCACCTATGAAGACCGCTTAAATACCTTAGAAAACGTGCGCGCCGCTGGCATGAATGTATGTTCAGGGGGCATTGTGGGTATGGGGGAAACGGTCAGTGATCGCGCCAGTATGTTAGTACAGCTAGCAAACCTTCCCGAGCAGCCACAAAGCGTACCCATTAATATGCTGGTGAAGGTAAAAGGGACACCGTTAGACAGCGTTGAAGATCTCGATTATTTTGAGTTTATTCGCACGATTGCGGTTGCCCGCATAATGATGCCTAAGTCCCATGTTCGATTATCAGCAGGGCGCGAGGCGATGAATGAGCAAATGCAGGCAATGTGTTTTATGGCGGGGGCAAACTCGATTTTCTATGGTTGTAAGCTGTTAACCACCTCTAACCCCGACACTCATGAAGATGTAATGCTGTTTAAAAAACTTGGTATCAACACAGAGCGCACCCGCGATTATTCTGATGAAGCGCACCAGCAAGTGCTTGAGGAAGAAATTGCTCAACAGCAAGAGCAGGCCGAAGGCAGTAACGACTTGTTTATTGATGCAACCAAGCCTAAGGTAGCGGCAAAGCAACAACACGCTACGGAGGCTTAATGGCCTTTAATTGGTTAGAAGATTCACTGAGCGCGCGGGCCCAACAAGGCTTGCTGCGCCAGCGCCATTGCCAGCAATACGAAAAAGACAGCATCATTTGTATTAACAATGAGCACTACCTGAATTTTTCCAGCAACGACTACTTGGGCATGCGCCAGCACGAAGGCGTATTGCAAAGTTGGGTTGAGGGTTTGGCGCAGTTTGGCGGCGGAAGCGGTGCCTCGCCTCTAGTTACGGGGCATACGCAGGCCCATTTAGCGCTCGAAGCTTATATTGCCGATGGTTTGAAGCGGGAAGCGGCGTTGTTGTTCAACTCTGGATTTGCAGCAAACCAAGCTTTGTGTATGGCACTTTTTCCACACCTCTCACCTTCACCTAAGGCCGCAACAAATGGGCATATCGTTGCTGATAAGCTAATGCATGCGTCGTTTTTAGAAGGGGCGCAGTGTATATCTGAAAGGGCTAAGCTTCGCCGTTTTAAGCATAATGATCTTAGTCATTTAGAGAGTGTGCTATCGACAGTTTGCCATAAACCAGGCCCCATTGAGAGTAAGAACGAAGGGGCTGATTCTGCTGCGGGTGCCAATATCTCATCAACTCAGCAAGATATTCTTATCGCTAGCGAAGGTGTGTTTAGCATGGACGGTGACGTTGCGCCTTGCAAAGACATGGCTGAAATCGCCGCTAAATATAACGCGTGGTTTATGCTAGATGATGCACACGGTATGGGTGTATTGGGCGATAACGGATTTGGTACTGTGGAAGCACTTAACTTAAGCCAACAACAGGTTCCTGTCGTTATGGGAACATTCGGTAAAGCGGTGGGTACGGCTGGTGCATTTATTGCGGGAAGCCAAACCTTGATTGATTATCTGGTAAACTTTTCCAAGCACTATGTGTATTCCACTGCAATGCCGCCAGCACAAGCTGTGGCAACCTTATATTCACTCACTCATATTGCCAGCGATACCGCTCGTCGACAAACGCTAAATAATAATATTGCCTACTTCAGAGAATCGTTCCACAAACGTTTTGGACAGACACTTAAAGTAGGCGCGAAAAACGCCTCATCAAGTGAAATTGCTTTGGGCTCGTCGCAAAGCGCAATTCAGCCAATCATGGTAGGCAGCTCACAACGCGCAGTTGCGCTAAGTGAAGGGTTAAAACAACGGGGTATTTGGGCGACGGCTATCAGGCAGCCTACCGTACCGAAAAACCAAGACAGACTGCGGATTACCTTAACGGCCAATCACACGACCCAAGATATTAATGTATTGCTTGATGCCTTTGAACTTTCAGTGAATAGTCTGGCGTTAAGTGGGCTAGCTGCAAAGAGAACAGAGGAAAGCGCAGTGAGTGCCGTAAGCGACCCAGATTCCGTCAACAAGAGCGAGATGTAATGATGCCAGCAATTCCCGCTGAAAAATCGCCTGTGTTGGCAGAGCCATTCAAAGCACCTGAAAGTAAAGCATTAAGTACTACAGCAGGAGTACATTTAAATAATGAAGGCGCTTTTGTAGCTGACAGGACTTCCGACGCTGGCGTTGCAGTTCAAGCTGAGGGTTCTGTTAACGCTAAAGGCACTTTCAAAGCCGAAGAGGCTAGTACTACTCCCGCAATTAATGAGCAGAACGTTGCACATCGCTTCTCAAAAGCAGCAGTCAAGTACAACAGCATTGCATCTATTCAGCGTGTTATTGCCGAGCAAGCGTTAGCAAACTTGCCAAAGGCCTTGCAGGGCGAGGCCCTCGATATAGGCTGTGGGACGGGCATTCATACACAAGCGTTGGTGAAAAAAGGTGCAACGGCAACCGGTGTAGACATCGCCAAAGGCATGTTAGCGCAGGCTCGAAAAATGTACTCTGACCCCATTTTTGTTCAGGGGAGTGCCGTTGATTTACCGTTTGTTGATAGTGCGTTTTCAACGGTGTTTTCGTCTATGGCGCTTCAGTGGGTGAGCGATACACATCTTGTAGCCAACGAGATCGCGCGAGTGCTTAAAAGAGGCGGTGTTGCTGAGCTTGCCATTATGGTGGCTGGCTCGTTTAATGAACTGAGAACCGCGCGTAAAGTGGCGCAACTCTCGCAAGCAGACACCTTTATGCCAACAACATCCCATTGGTTAAACGGGTTCAAGCAGTCAGGCCTTGATTTGCAGCGGGTAATTACCAAGGATTATATCGATAGTCATAGCGACATAATGGCTTTACTGCATTCGGTAAAAGGCGTAGGCGCGGGTGAAACCGGGCAAAAGCAGCCCCCGTTAACTCGCCGAGACATTAAGAAGCTGGCCATGGCCTATAGCAATATTACTGGGGTAGGCAGTAAGTTACCGCTTACCTACCGTGTTAGTCATTTCAGATTGGAAAAACGATGAAGCAATATTTCGTTACCGGGACAGACACTGAAGTGGGAAAAACCTACGTTACCTGTCAATTACTACGCGCTGCAAATAACGCGTCGCTTACCGCCATAGGGTACAAGCCCATTGCCGCAGGCTGCGAGTTGGTGAATGGCGAGTGGGTAAATGAAGACGCGCTCAATATTCAACAGGCGAGTGCATGCGCTAATGGACAGACACTTCCAATTAATGAAATAAACCCTATTGCATTAACACCGCCTATTGCACCGCATATCGCAGCTAATGAAGAAGGGGTTGCTTTAACCCATGAAAAGATAGCTGAAGGGCTTAATGCATTGGCAGCATACCGGCCTGACATTCTTCTGATGGAAGGCGCAGGAGGCTGGCGATTGCCACTTACAATAGGAAGCGATAACACGCCAACGCATTACCTTTCTGATGTAGTAAAAGCGCTAAAAATGGACGTGATACTGGTAGTAGGTATGCGTTTAGGGTGTTTGAACCACGCGCTTTTGACTGCCGAGGCCATTCGTGCCGACGGCTTAATCATTAAAGGCTGGGTAGCAAACGATATCACAGGCAACATGACACGATACCAAGAAAACTTGCGTTCACTTAAAGCCATGTTACCTGAACCGCTATTGGCGGAAATTCCCTATCAAACTGGCATTGAAGCCGGTACGTTACTCAGCGCTATTGAGCAGCTTAGTTAAGTCATCGCCCGCGTGAATAGGCTTTTTCTCCTTGCCAACAAAGACAAAGCCGTCTTTTTCGCCAACTAAGGTAAGTTGGTTGTCGGTAAGACGTAACGCTGTCCCTTCGCGAATGGCAACAACCGGGGTCGTTGGGTTTAGCGTGGTAAATTCAGCTAAGCGCTGATCGCGAGTTTCACCGTTGTGGCCCGGAGGTTGATAATCAGTGTAGTGAGGGTTTAATTGAAACGGCACAATATCCAGTGCATCAAAACTCGGTGGTTCGATAATCGGCATATCGTTGGTGGTTCTAATTGATTGGCCACAAATATTAGAGCCTGCGCTCCAACCAATATAAGGCGTGCAGTCTGCTATGGCGTGCTTTAACGGCACTATCAGAGCGTTGGCATAAAGCGTCGACAACAGATGAAAGGTATTGCCCCCACCCACCACAATGGCCTGGCCGTTTTTCTTCGCATTATTAACAGCCGTGGCAGGGTCTTCTAATGTGTGCAACCCAGTAACATTGCATTCTGGCAGCGCTTTAGACACAGCATCTAAATATTCATCGTAAGATTGTGTTACAGCGGCATAAGGAACAAATAGAAGGTCGCGTACATCGCCTAAGTGTGCAAAAATAAGCGCTCTAGCGTGTTCTAGATAGGCCTCGTCACCTTGACGAGAACTACTTAACATAAGTACATGTGCGGTCATACTAACTCCACAATTTTTCTGACGGCGTATCATACGTGAAACTAACCATAAAGTTTAGTCGCGCCCCGTCACTGCGTTAAAATAGGACATTGAATGAAACAAACTACATCGGTGTTATTCGTATGCTTAGGGAATATATGCCGTTCACCCTCAGCTGAAGCGGTGTTTAGAAAAAAAGCTGCCGAGTCGGGTTTAAATATTTACATCGACTCAGCGGGGACCCACGGATATCATATCGGTAAGCCAGCAGATAAACGCTCTCAAGCTGCGGGTGTTGAGCGGGGCTACAGCTTTAAAGGTTTAAAATGCCGCCGCGTGGACGAAAGCGATTTCGAACGGTTCGACTATATTTTAGCGATGGACAACAGCAATCTTTCCAATTTACACGGTATGTCGCCAAGCCAGTATCACCATAAAATAAAACTCTTTCTAGACTTTGCCGATGTAGAAGAGCAAGAAGTGCCTGACCCTTATTACGGCGGGAAAAGGGGCTTTGAATTGGTGCTAGATCTTATTGAAGAAGCGTCGGATGGGTTAATTGCCCATTTAAAACAAACGCAATCTTAACGGGCGGGAAATACGTTGAATAGACGCACCGCCGTCACATTAGTACTTAGCACGGTACTTATTGCCCTCGTGATTAGTGTAGCGGGTATTATTGGCGTGCCGGGCTTGTCTGATACTACTGTTGAACTTAAACGTCATATCATCATACAGCTGCAAATACCGCTTATCTTAACTGCGGGCTTAGTTGGGGCGGCGCTTTCAGTAAGTGGCGCCACGCTACAAGTCGTGCTTCGAAACCCTCTTGCCGATCCAGGCATCATTGGTATCACAAGCGGCGCCAGTTTAGTCGCGGCACTTTTGCTGTTGTTAACACCCGCGTGGGCAGCATCCTACCTACACTACCTTTTACCTTTGGGGTGTTTTGTTGGTGCGCTGTTCACTACCTTTATCATCTATCGGTTAGCCAGAAAACTACTAGGGTCTTCCACAGCAGTTATTCTGGCTGGTATCGCTATATCTACCTTAAGCGGCGCTATTATTGCCTGGCTCTACATGTTTAGCGATGCGAATGCGCTGCGCAATTTGACCTTTTGGCTGATGGGCAGTTTGTATCAAACCAATTGGCTAATACTCTGCGTAGGCGGCCCGTTAATTGTTGTTTCCGTTGGGCTACAGCTTTATTTCGCGGGCGACCTTAATAAACTCTACGCAGGTGAGCTTGCGGCGAAAAGCAGTGGCGTAGATGTAGCAAAGCTTACCGAGCGCGCCCTAATAGCGTGCGCTATTGCAGTGGGCAGTGCTGTTTCAATGGCAGGTTCGATAGCGTTTGTTGGCTTACTAATACCTCATATTCTGCGCTTAGTTATAGGGCACAATAATCGTTACCTCCTTCCACTTAGTGCACTAAGTGGCGCAAGTCTTCTTATGCTGGTTGCATTTAGCTCTGAAGTGACACGGGCGATTACATTGCCAGTGTCGATGGTAACCGCGTCACTAGGAGGCCCTTTACTCATTTGGGCGTTGGCAAAAGGTCAAATTAAAGGGTGAGAGGATGACAACACGAAATACGCCATCAAAAAAACTGCTGCCCAAAGGCCAACATGATCGAAAAAGCGCGCAAGTCAGCGCTTACGACGATAACGCTAGTGAAGCTAGTGGCCCTAATGCTAGTGGTTTTAGTTACCTTTCAGAAAATGGGTTGAAAAATAGCACCGAAGAACGATGTGAACACGTGTTAAGTGTTACCAATGTAAATGTGGCTGCACGTCTTTTCGTCAAGAAGCTTGAAGCCCGTAAAGGCGAATGCATTCATATTATAGGTCCTAACGGGGCGGGTAAGTCTACGCTTCTACTTACACTGGCAGGTTTAATCAACCCCGATGCTGGTGAGGTTTCCCTTTACAACAAGCCAATGAGCCATTGGACGCTAGCGAGCCTTTCTAGTGTGCGCACGGTATTGGCACAGCACAGTGAAAGCAGCTTTCATTTAACGGTAAAAGAGTATTTGAGCTTTTATACTGTTATTCAGCAACGCCCATTCGTTCCTGCGCTTTTAGAGAAAGCGCTAGAGGTATCAGGGTTTCTCGATAAGATACTCACCCGGCTATCTGGGGGCGAGCGTCAGCGCGTAGAGATTTGTCGTGCATTACTACAAATTTGGCCGCAGCTAGAGCGCGGTGAGGGAATAGTACTGCTAGATGAGCCCTTACAAGGGCTTGATATTCGACACCAGTACGCACTTGCTAGCCTTGTAAAAGCACTGTGCGTTAAAGGAAACACAATATTAATGACATCCCATGATATCGCATTGAGTGCTAATTATAGCGATAGCTTATGGATTATGCGCAAAGGTGAGGTGTTCGCTGCAGGTGAGCCCCGAGCGGTAGCCACACAAAACATTCTGGAAAAAGTCTTTGAATGTCATTTTGCTATAAGCAAGCACGATAACTTTCTAGAAATTCAAGTTTGCGCACCTATTTCCCTTTAGTAAATGTGATAAAGTGCTGTCAGCATTTATTTAGCTCCATTTTTTCATTAGGCTGAAGAATAAAGCGCGCTGTAGAACTTTTAGTTCAGTGCGTTACAGTCTATTTTTATTATAGATAAACCTTTTTTAGTAAAACGTTTGCCCTACGTTATTTTAATCAGGAGAACACCGTTGAGTAATTGGCAAGTAGACAGTTGGAGAAATAAACCTATTCTTCAACAACCAGAGTACGAAGACAAAGTACGTTTAAAAGAAGTAGAGCAAACACTCAGTTCATATCCTCCGCTGGTATTCGCTGCCGAAGCCCGTGAGCTTAGACGTCAGCTTGGTGAAGTCAGCTTAGGTAAAGGGTTTCTTTTGCAAGGCGGTGATTGCGCCGAGTCGTTTGACGAGTTTAACGCACCAAAAATTCGCGATACCTTCAAAGTAATTCTGCAAATGGCGATTGTGCTTACGTTTGCAGGCCGCTGTCCGGTTACTAAAGTTGCGCGTATGGCGGGTCAATATGCCAAACCTCGCTCATCGGATTTTGAAACCCGTGGTGGTGTTAAGTTGCCAAGCTACCGGGGCGATATCATTAATAATTTTGAGTTCACCGAAGCGGCTCGCCGTCCAGACCCCGAGCGTTTGTTAGAAGCGTACCACCGCAGCGCATCTACCTTGAACTTGCTGCGTGCGTTTGCGCAGGGCGGTTTGGCAGACCTTCACGAAGTGAATCGCTGGAACATGGCGTTTGTAGAAAACAATCCGCTTAAAGATCGCTATTCAGATATGGCTAACCGCATTCAAGATACCCTTGAGTTTATGGATGTGATTGGCATTAATGCGCAGACAAGCTCGACGCTACATGAAACATCGCTATTTACATCGCATGAAGCTTTGCTGCTTAACTACGAGCAAGCGTTAACGCGTGTAGACACGCTAACGGGTAAGCCTTACGACTGCTCGGCTCACATGGTGTGGATTGGTGAACGTACCCGTCAACTAGACCATGCACACGTTGAATTTTTCCGTGGGATCCATAACCCTATTGGCGTGAAAGTGGGTCCTAGCATGCAAGAAGACGAACTGATTCGTTTGATTGATGCGCTAAACCCATTAAACGACCCAGGTCGCTTAACGCTTATCACGCGTATGGGGGCTGATAACTTGGCAGACAACCTGCCGCGCTTATTGCGCAAAGTGAAAGCGGAAAGACGCCATGTTGTATGGAGCTCTGATCCAATGCACGGTAATACCTTCTCGGCTTCTAGCGGCTATAAAACGCGTAACTTCGATTCGATTCTGCGCGAAATAAAACAGTTCTTCCAAGCTCATGAAGCGGAAGGCACGCATGCCGGTGGTATTCACCTTGAAATGACCGGTCAACACGTTACAGAATGTACCGGTGGCGCATATCAAATCAGTGACGACGATTTAGCGCAAGCGTACAAAACACAATGTGACCCGCGCTTAAATGCCGATCAGGTGCTTGAAATGGCATTCTTGGTTGCTGATCATTTGCGCAACGCATAGCACGAATATCAGTAAATAAGACATGGCAAAAAGCGGCATCAATGCGGTGCCGCTTAGTTAAAGAATAGCAAAGCTGTATGGCGTTTAAGCCTACATATAGCGGAGCACCAGTAATATACTGAACTATTTCTTCATTACGTGACTTCTTTCTTCTTCACTTAAAATACCGGTGAAGATAGTTTCCCTTCTTAAATTGGCGGTTCGTTCGTCGTCAGCCAATAATAGCGTTTTAAATACCGCAGGCTCATCGCGAGCTTCAAGAATCCCTTTCCACAATAGGTAGCTGCCGTAACGCATCATTTTACTTTGATAGCGCTGCTCTAAGGTTTGTTCAGCCAGGTCAAAAAGCTCAGGGTGTGACAACAGCTTGTCAGCAATGGCGCTGTGAATGTTCTTGATACGTTCGTTTACTTCACTTCGACGCTGTTTTCTTGGTCTTGCAAACATAACTCTTCTTATATTTAACGGTGTTTGTACATAGAGTGTTTAATGCTTTTCGTTTTCAGGATGGTTTTTAATCATCATCTAACAGTGGCGCTACAACCGACTCTAATCCGTTCAGCTTTATTTCGTACATTAAAGCGAGCTGCTCGCCAAGTTTATTGTTTGGAAAACCTTGTTTGTGAAACCACACCAAGTATGGCTCAGGTAAGTGAAATAAACGTCTGCCTGCATATTTTCCGAAAGGCATAACTTGGTTAACGGCTGCTTTTATAAGCGCTGGGTCCATCTACTGTTGGCCTCTACTACGTTGTTCTTTCATTGACTTTGTCTTCACTATCGCGCTGTTGAGTTTGCCATAGCGTCGCGTATTCACCTTGTCGTTCCAGTAAGGAAGTGTGTGTCCCTTCCTCTACTATTGTACCGTTTTTTAGTACTAATATTTTATCGGCATCCACAATGGTTGATAGTCTATGAGCTATGACTAAGCTTGTGTGGCCCTTCGCAGCGTCACACAGCGCAGAAAGGATGGCTTGTTCTGAGGTACTATCGAGTGAGCTTGTGGCTTCATCAAAAATCATAATAGGTGCGCCTTTAAGCAATGCGCGAGCAATCGCTACCCGCTGTTTTTCACCTCCCGATAATTTTAGCCCGCGCTCACCAACGGTTGTGTCTAACTTTTCAGGTAAACTTTCTACGAAGGCCTGCAGGTGGGCGAGTTTTAGCACACTGTTTATATCATCATCGGTAGCGTCTGGGTTCCCATAACGAATATTTTCAAGCAAGGTGGTGTTAAACAGCACCGTGTCTTGGGGCACTATACCTATGTGGCCGCGCAGGCTTTGTTGGGTTAGCGATGTGATATCTTTGCCGTCGATAGTTATCTTACCTTTATTAGTCTCATAAAATCGGAACAGAAGTTTCATCAACGTTGATTTGCCTGCGCCGCTTTCTCCTACCACGGCTACTTTGGCACCTGGCGGCACATCAAAACTCAATCCTTTCAGTATTGGGCGGTTTTCGGTGTAAGCAAAATGTACATCGTTAAAACGCAGTGCGGGGTTGGCGCACTTTAACTCGATAGCATTTTCATCGTCGCTAATTGCAGGTGTTTGAGCGAGTAGGTCAAATAACTTATCGATATTAGCAAGGCTTCCGCGAATTTCTCGATACACAAACCCTAAGAAATTCAGCGGCATAAATATTTGCATAGTAAATGCGTTTATTAGCACGAAATCGCCTATCGTCATTTCGCCGTCCATTACGCCAAAGGCGGCGTTTGCCATCATAGACGTCATGGCTATTGCTATGATCGCCGCTTGGCCGCCATTAAGCGCAAACAACGATAAACGATTTTTTCTTCGCGCCTTTTCCCATTTAGCGAGGTCGGTGTCGTAGCGGTTAGCTTCAAAACGCTCGTTGTTAAAATACTTAACGGTTTCAAAGTTAAGCAGGCTGTCGACTGCCCGTGAGTTGGTGGTTGAGTCGGCTTCATTCATTTGAGTAACAAACCGAGTTCGCCAGTCGGTGGCTTTCATGGAAAAGCCAATGTAAGCAATGACACTGCATACGATAATGAGCGCAAATGACACACCGAATTGGAATAGAAGCAGCCCTACAACCAGTGCAATTTCTAGAAGGGTAGGCACGATATTGAACACCATAAACCGCATAAGGAAGCTAACCCCATTAGTTCCTCTTTCTATATCACGAGAAAGACCTCCAGTTCGCCGGTTTAAGTGAAAGCCCAAATCTAGGTTATGCAAGTGCTTGAATACTTTCAAGCCAAGCCGGCGCATGGCACGCTCCGTAACCCGGCCAAATAGGGTGTCGCGTACTTCGCCTAATAAAACGTTGAGTAACCGTAAGGTGCCGTAGGCAACGATAAGGCTAACGGGGACGGCAAGGGCCAATGTGGTAACGTCGCCATTTAAACTATCCACCGTGTATTTAAGTACATAGGGCAGGCCGATACTGGCTAGCTTAGCTGCAACCAAGCACAAGAGCGCTAGAAAAACCCGTTGTTTAAATTCAAGCAAATAGGGCCAAAGTTGTGAGAGGACGTGCCATTTAACAGGTTCGTCGAGATTAGTGGGAAAACGGTTTTTTCTCATTTTAAAGTGTGCTTTATTGTTAGATTCATAGTAATTCAATGAGTAGTCGTTACATAGATAGCGTATTGGATTAGAACGCTGTGTAGAATGTTTGACCCTACGGCAATAATTTAGGGTACTTAATTATCGAGCCCTTAAATATAGTGCAGTTAGTTATAGTAGCTTGATTTCTCGTCTTTAGTGTACGTTTAGAAATAGGCTAGAGATTAAAATGGTCTTATTTATAGCGATGAATGTGTTTAATTTTCGTTTTACGGCGCGTACACTAACAGGTAGTTTAATTTAGTTACCTTGTTAGAACCGCATAATTTATTGGCCTTCAAGCGATGGCAACGACGTGCACAAGGTAAAAGCTGCGCGCATAAAAGTTAAGGAGTTAGTTTGTTAGAAGATAGTTTCGGTAGACAGTTTCACTATTTGCGTTTGTCAGTGACCGAAGCGTGCAACTTTCGGTGCCAGTATTGTTTGCCTGATGGGTATGAAGGCCCATCAAGCGACCAGTTTATGTCGCTCAATGAAATAGATACTCTGCTTAAAGCTTTTGCCAAATTAGGCACGTCTAAAGTGCGTTTAACCGGCGGTGAGCCTACGCTGCGAAGAGACTTCCTCGATATTCTGCACTTAACAAGTAACACCCCTGGCATAAAACGTGTTGCTATGACCACTCATGGCGCACGAATGGAAAAGTTTGCTCATCAATGGAAAGACGCAGGACTCCACCAGGTGAATGTCAGTATTGATAGTTTAGATCCACGCCAGTTCGCTGCAATAACTGGGCAAGATAAACTTAAAGCTGTACTTCGCGGTTTAGATTCAGCCATTGATGCAGGTCTTGATGTAAAGGTGAATTCTGTATTGCTAAACGACTTTTCTGACAGTCGTCTACATCGGTTTCTCGCTTGGCTTAAAGATATGCCTGTAACCCTTCGCTTTATCGAGTTAATGGAAACCGGTGATTTAAATCAATTTTTCAATCAACAGCACCAAAGTGGGTCTCCACTAAAAAGTACCTTGCTAGAAATGGGGTGGCAGCCGTTGTTGCGTAGAAAAGATGCAGGCCCGGCGCAGGAGTTTTATCACCCTGACTACGCCGGTAAAATTGGTTTGATCATGCCTTACAGCAAGGATTTCTGTAAAACGTGTAATCGCCTTCGCGTTTCAGCGCCGGGCAAATTACACCTGTGCCTGTTTAGCGAAAACGGCATAGATATGCGACAGTTGCTGGCAAAGGGCAATGTAGATGACGTTGTTACTTTTCTGCAGAATGTACTGGGGCAAAAACACGAAACACATTACTTGCACGAAGGGAAAACCGGTGCCACTAAGCACCTTGCAATGCTAGGTGGTTAGGCCAAGTGCGCTGTTCGATAGTGGGCAATGAAGACGAACAAAAAAATGGGGAATTTGTTTGGTTTGTTGTAAAAATAAGCTATATTCAGCGGTGTTAGTATAATTAAAATAATAACTATAAAGGAAGTTTATGCATATCATGGACAGTGCGCGTCTTTCCTATCACTACGTCACCGAAAAAGACGCTGATTTCTTATGGGAGCTGGATCAAGACGAGCTCGTCATGAAATATATCAACGGTGGCAAAAAGTCTTCAAAAGAAGAAATACGAGATATTTTCGTTCCCCGTTTTCAAGCCTATTCTAATCCTGCCTTAGGGTGGGGACTATGGCGTGTTGAAACGTTAGCCGAAAAAGAAAGTATTGGGTGGATTCTAGTTCGTCCTTTTGGTTTTTTTACTCAACACCCCGAAAGTGACAACATGGAGTTAGGGTGGCGTTTTAAGCGTCATACATGGGGAAAAGGTTACGCCACTGAAGCGGCTAAAGCAGTAAAAGAAGCGCTTTACGATATTGGGATAGAGAAGTTTTCTGCCATTGCCAACCCCCAAAACAACGCGTCTATCAATATAATGAAAAAGCTCGGTATGACCTTTAGTCATGAACAAGAGTACAAAGATAAACTGTTCCACGAAACGGTAGTTGTGTATTCAAGCTAGTTTATACCTAACAAGAGGCGAAGTGGCGTAATCTTGATGAAGCCTTTACTCGCCTTTTAAAATACTTTTTACATTGTCATAGCGAGATTGTTTTTCGTCTGACAGGGTTGCACTTTCTAATGTTTCTCGACATTTCTTTATTTCAGATAGGGTGTCAGCGGGCATAGGTGTATTCGATTTCCTTGCTCTTACAATGGCTTGAAGGTAGTTAAGGGCAATCGATGGGTTTTTCGGCATTACCCGAAATGCTTGCGCAAAAGTGCTATAGGATTGCTCTAAATTGCCGCGTTTGTATTGTGCAACCGCAGTATTGTTCAATGTTTTTGGGCTTAGTGAGATGGCTTCTTTTTCTGCCTTTTCCTGCTTTAAATACGCGGCCATTAAATTCACTTCACCTGGGGATTCTTCTTCTCTCGACGAAATCGCATCTAAAATAGCAATAGACTCTTTTTTCATTCCCACTTCATGCAGGGCTTTTGCCCTATCTAGCAATGCTTCAGTTGAACGGAGCTGAGCGTGGTCGGTGTGAAACTCTGACAGTAACGTCTGGGCTCTTGCTGTGTCATCTTTTAAGTAGTGTAGTCTCGCATCGATGACGGCTAGCTCATCGTTTAACGCAGCTCTTGGATGCGCTTTTTTCATTTGGCGCAGATATTCATTGGTTTGTTTCACAATGTTATTTACGTGTTCTGGTTCAGATGTCATGGCAAAATCAACGCCGGCTCGGGCAGCGGTTAAGTAAATATCGGGCTTGTCATGAATTGATCCTTGGGCGTAACGTACCGCTTTCTTTGCGCTGTTAAACTGGGTCTCATAATCATGGGTTATTCTCGCCAAGCTTACCGCTTGTTGATAGCGAGGAATATTGCGCGGAGACATAGTGCAAGCCAGCGATGTGCATTCTAAAGCATCGTCAAAAGCAGCTTGTTTAATTTGGAGAGTAGCGAGAAGGTCGAAGGCCTCTAGTGCAGAATCAGGTCGGGTGGCAAGTTGAATAATTTCTCTTTCTGCGTCATCAAGTTCGTTGAGCGCAAGAAGGCTTTTTGCAATTCCCATTTTCGCCCAGTTGAAATCTTGTACGTTAATGATGGATTCAAAAAAAGCGACCGCTTCTTGGTATCTCTGCGTTAACAAAAATAAATCACCCTTTATTTTCATCGCTAGAGGAAAGTGTTCAGCATGTTCAGGCTGTAACAAAAAGAACTCAACTTCAGTCAGGGCTTTTTCGTAGTCCTTTTTGTCCATAAATGCATACACGTTTTTCAGTGCTTTCTTTCTGGATAAAACCCGCGAAAGCCTTCTATCTAACTCGTTGACTGAAAAAGGTTTGGCGATAAATTCGTCTGGCTGTAATTCAATAATGGCGTGTACGACTTCTGCCGACGTATCTGCGCTGGTGAAAATAAATGCGCTGGTAAGTGGTAACGAGTGGGCATCGTTTAATTGCTCTAATAAATAATATCCACCTTGCTCTGAGCGAAGGTTATACGAGCAAATGATGGCGTCGTAATCGTACTCTTTTAGAGCTGATAACGCTTGCGAAGGCCTGTCCACATAGTCCATGTTCTTAAAACCCAACTGCTCAAGCGCATAGTGCATATGACTTTTTGCCAGCACTTGGTCTTCAGCAATTAACAGCTTAGTATTTTTCGCTAAGTGTAGTTTCATTGAGTTATAGCCTTTAGAAGAGCAGTTTAATTACCTTATCACGGCGTGTGCTTTCTAAGTATAGTTCTTTATGAAGACTATCGCATAATTAGGTGGTTGGTGGATCTGGCCCAGTATTAAGTCGGTATATTGCGGGCTTCGCAGGGGCTACAACCGCGCGGTGAATACATCAGCTAAGCAGTTAGCATTCGGTAGCCAGAAGTAAAAGAATAACTGTTCGATTGATTATATAGCAGAGGTGTCGATATTTCTAAAGAGATGGTGGACGCTACTGGGCTTGAACCAGTGACCCTCGCCTTGTAAGGGCGATGCTCTCCCAACTGAGCTAAGCGTCCATATTTTGATATCACTGTTTAACCACTGTGAGGAAGTGGTGGACGCTACTGGGCTTGAACCAGTGACCCTCGCCTTGTAAGGGCGATGCTCTCCCAACTGAGCTAAGCGTCCGTATTTCGGTTTCACTGTTTAACCACTGTGAAGAAGTGGTGGACGCTACTGGGCTTGAACCAGTGACCCTCGCCTTGTAAGGGCGATGCTCTCCCAACTGAGCTAAGCGTCCATATTTTTAAAACCTTGCCTAAGCAAGTGGGGCGGTATTATAGAGTCGGTTCCGTTAGTGTCAACAAGAAAATTAAAGAAAAATGACTGTGTGCCCGAATTTTAGTCACTCTGACGGTATCTTGACTAAATTGATGAAAAGAACAGCGTTTTACTAACCCCAAATTAAAAAAGCAAATTAAAAAAGAAATTAAAAAAGGACAGACACTTATAATCGAAAAGGGACAGACACATATTTAGTCAAAAGTAATCGAAAGGGACAGACACTCATTTCACCCCAAATTCAAAATGTAGTCAAAACGGATAGACACTTAATCGGCGCATAACAGTATGAGACTAAAAGTGAATGTCCGTTCAATATCAACGTGCGGCTAAGACATTACTGCAAACCTGCGGTTTAAATTGAATTTAAGAAAAAGAAGGGAAAAACCTTCTAGCGAGAATAGAAGTGACTGTCCGTTTCATGATTTCTGTTTCCCAGACCATTTAACTTGAGACAACTCGAGAGAAACATAAGGAATATGAGTGACTGTCCAATACAGACACTCATACTCTGCCCGCCTTCGACAAGAGTTTTTAGCGACAAACAAATAGCAGTGAGTGTCTGTCCATTTTTCATTCATTTTTCATTTCTATAAGTTTTCTTGTTCTACTTATTCTCAACTTACTTTTGAAGTCGCGCGGACACTGGTAGAATGCGCTCAACTTTAGAAACACATTAACTATAGAGAGTGACCATGTCGGTTGTTACACGATTTGCACCCAGCCCAACAGGCTATCTTCACGTTGGTGGCGCACGAACTGCGCTTTATTCTTGGCTTCTTGCAAAAAGTAAAGGCGGTGAATTTGTTCTTCGTATAGAAGACACAGATATTGAGCGTTCAACTGAAGAAGCAAAGCAAGCCATTCTGGACGGAATGCTGTGGTTAGGTTTAACGTGGGATATTGGTCCTATTTATCAAACTGAGCGCTTTGACAGATACAAAGAGTTAATTCAAAAGCTATTGGACGAAGGGAAGGCGTATAAGTGCTTTATGAGTTCGGAAGAGCTTGATGCAATACGCGAGGCTCAAAAAGAGCGTGGAGAAAAACCGCGTTACCCTGGGACATGGAGAGATAGAACAGATCACTCAGAAGGTCAGCCTTTCGTTATTCGCTTCAAAAACCCGTTAGAAGGCAAGGTGGTTATTAACGACCATGTACGCGGGAAAATTGAGATAAGTAATACCGAGCTTGATGATCTGATCATTCAACGTACTGACGGCACGCCTACTTATAACTTCTGTGTTGTTGTTGACGATTGGGATATGGGCATAACCCATGTTGTTCGTGGTGAAGATCACATTAACAATACGCCACGTCAGATTAATATTCTTGAAGCATTAGGTGCGCCTATTCCCGACTATGCTCACGTATCTATGATTTTAGGCGATGATGGAAAAAAGTTGTCTAAACGCCATGGTGCGGTAAGCGTAATGCAATACCGAGACGACGGCTTCTTGCCACAAGCGGTATTGAATTACCTTGTTAGGTTGGGGTGGTCACATGGTGACCAGGAAGTTTTCTCAGTAGATGAGATGATTGAAAAGTTTAGCTTAGATGCAATTGGTCAATCTGCGTCGGCATTTAATACCGAAAAATTAATCTGGTTGAACCAACATTACATTAAAAGTTTACCAGCAAGCGAAGTGGCAACACATGCAAAATGGCATTTTGATGCATTAAATGTTGATTTAACTGCAGGCCCAGCGCTTGAGTCTGTAATTGCTATTCAAGCAGATCGTGTAAAGACTCTTAAAGAGCTGGCAGAGATTTCTACGTACTTTTATCAAGACTATGATGAGTTTGACGCGAACGCGGCGAAAAAACACCTTCGTCCGGTCGCTCGAGGCCCATTAGAGCTTGTTAAAGATAAACTTATGTCGATAGAAGAGTGGAGCCCTGAAAATATTCAGGCCGCTATTAATAGTACCGCTGAAGAATTAGAAGTAGGTATGGGCAAGGTAGGTATGCCGCTACGTGTAGCAGTTACCGGGGGCGGTAATTCACCGTCTTTGGATGTTACGCTGAACCTTCTTTCAAAAGAGAAAGTTGGCGAGAGAATCGACAAAGCGCTCACTTTTATAGCAAACAGAGAAAATTCATAAAAAAAGCGTTGACATGACAGGGGGGGATGCCTAGAATGCGCCCCGCTGTCACGGAACAGTCACACAAAATGACTGGTACCATGATGGGGCCAT
>VMHT01133879.1_pt1 | contig 53711 bp, 79 predicted proteins | sample 4693611 | NCBI WGS metagenome assembly VMHT01 (sample SAMN12280063, study PRJNA550983) | marine metagenome | isolation source: seawater sampled from same location over 5 years 0.02-0.2 micron viral filtrate | place: USA: collected off the coast of southern California halfway between the port... ... | reverse complement strand
GTTTCCTCCCTTCACGAATTTTGCGTATTCCTCTAGTGGCACCCCTAATTTCTTAGCGATTACTACCTGTGATTTGGTGAGTTTCACAGACTTGCGTCCTCCTTGTCTTCGACTTACCCCAGCTACATTTTGGACGGGTTGCTTTGTAGCTACAGGTTCTTTATCAGTCGAATCCTGGGCAAACTTTTGAGGGAAATACTCCTTCATTCGTTTGTTAATGTTATTATAATACTCATCACTCTCTGATACAATACCCTGCCCCATAAGGTCTTCATGAATAGACATAGCAGCTCCAGTCATAACTCTGTCTGAGCCAAACCATTCATTTTTTGAAGCCCATTCCTGAGCTTTTTGACTTATTTGAACTGGTTGTTCACCAGGTATTTGTTCTTCTTTTGATGAGTCTTTGTTTTCCTCAGCTTGTTTTTTCTGAGCTTCTCTCTCTTGCAACGTTAAATTAACTTTTTCATTTTCAACAGCTAACTTCGTCATTTGAGAGTTTATCTCAGCTACCTTTTCAGAATCCTGTGAATCCATAGCTTCTTTAAGAGAAGTTTTTAACTTATCTTGTTCAGAAGATACTCGTGCCTGTATTTCTTTAAGGTAATTATTATCAGTCTCGCTAAGTTTTGTTTCAACGGTCTGATACTTCTTTTTTAGTCCCTTCGCATAATTTAAAGCAGCTTTTTCTCTTCTCTCTGCTTCTTTAGCTTGGAAAACTAATTCGTTGATTCTTTTTTGATAATTAGATTGTTTATCTTTTAAATTATCAGGTTTAGTTTCAACTTTTTTATCCTCCACTTCAACTTCTGTTGTAGGCTCTTCCTTTTTTTCTTCAGGTTCATCTTCAACTTTAGTTTCCTGTATTGGATTTGTGTATCCTAAATCTACATCTTCTTTTTTAGAAAAAGCTTCATTAGGTTCTACTGGTTTATCAACATTGATGATCTCCTCATTAACACCATCAGTGTCGATATCAACCTCATTTTGAGGTTTGTTTTCTTCTGCCATTTTACCCTCCTAGTAATGGTGCAAAATATCGGCAGGATTAGATATGGTCGCAATGATTTCATCATCATTTAAGATCCGCACTTCTCCGCCTTCTATTTTGAATCGAGAGCCTGCGTATCTTCCGAAGATAACCCAATCTTGTTCAGCGCACCATTTGCCTAAGGGAAACTTTTCTTTATCCCTATAACAAAGGTTACCTTGTTTTAATACAAGGCCAACTACTGTTGTTAACTGAATTGTTTCTTGAGTGTTTTCACTTAAATACAAACCACCTTTTGTCTTTTCTGGACCCGCGTAGGGAAGAATTAACATTCTGTAACCCGTAGGCGTAGGTAATCTATCTAAAAGTTTTTTATCTATTGCTTTTTGGTCTAAGACTTTTTTAACTTTAGCTTCATCTTTGTAAGCTTTTTTTAATGTCTCAGTCCGTTTCGGTTGCTCCGTGGACTCTGTCATTTTTATCGCTCCTGTTTTTTAAGCAAGTCAATTATGTCTTGCTGCAAGTCATCAAGTGACTTGATCTGTCCTCTAATATAGTGAAGGTCATTAACATTGTCAACATCTCTTACTAAAGTTTCTGTAAGTCTGTCTTTTCGTCTATTAATTAATTTTTTGATTATGTCGTTAGAAGTTGTATCAATCGCCATTTTTCTCCATACAAAATTTATTTTTACCTCGTTCAAGCTGTTTAAAGCCAAAGTGAGATAAACACTCTTCAATTAGATCCATCTTATAATACAAATAATCATCAAATACCATACGGGTATTTTTAGCTGATCTACTAGCAAACCATACTGCTTCTGCCAACACATCTTTAGTCGTATGTGGCCCGTCTAAAAAGACAAATGAATACTTCAATCCCGAGTAAACAGGGTGTTGCATAAAATCATTATCTTTCATGTTAGCAAAATGAAACTTACCTTTTTTCCTATACTCAGAAAAATCTTCAATCATTTGATCTTTCATTTTATCTGAATAAGTTGGTGCTTTACCTTTTTCACACCCTTCCCAAGAAAAGTCTTCTTGATTATCAAAATGTTGATAATCTAAATCACCATAAGGATCCACACCAATGTGTAAATAATTATTTTTTACATTATCCATTATGGTTTTAGAACCTTGACCTTGTCGAACACCAATCTCAACGGAATAATATCCAGCACAATCAAAATCTTTTGACCACTTTTTTAATAGTGCATAATCATCACTATCGCCTTGAATCATAATTATTTCTTACCGCCACGGAATATTTGTGTACCCTTTATACCAAAAATACTAGCCACGACAAGAATCCATAAATTTGTGAACCATTTCGGAAGCGACTGGAAATACTCGAAAAACAATTTCACCTTCTCCATCGCAGTTGGATCGTCAGACATAACTGCCCACATTAACACAATGATGGGCGCTGAGATGATTACGAGTACAAATTCATCTTTATAATCGTTTTGTCTCGCTTCAAGTAATTTTCCTTGGTAAGCTTCCTCACCTCGAGCCATTTTTTCTGCATGCATTAATTGTGCATCAGACATAGCCATCTTAGTTTTTTGTTTATTCGCGTAAATCTTACTTCCTGCTTGTAAAGCTATTTTTGCTAAACTAAACCACGCCATTTAATACCCTTTCTAATTTTTTATACTTCTCTCTACCGTTAGCATCTTCACAGTATTTTTTCAATACCTCATCTATCTTACCTTTTCTTCTCGCACTTAAATAATTATATATTTTGAAGTAAATATTCACTGCAGATTTACCTCTAGCTCTCCATCTCCAGCTATCTAAATGATGTTTTTGCCTTGGTTTGATATAAACAACAGATCCAGTATTGAAAAATTTATATATTCCATCAATTACATCTTTGTCTGTCATTTCAACAGAAACAGAAGGTATTGAGTAATTTTTTTTAGTTTTTTCGTATGAAATATACCCTTCGCCATCAATAATACCTGCGAAATATGCTTCTTGATTAGATTCTCTTTTTTCTTTTACTGGGAATTGTAATACCTTGCGGGTTTGGTCCTCTTTTTGGTGGTGGTCCAAATTTTTTTCCGCCACTAAGACCTTTTCTTTTCTCTCTTGCTGTTCTTGCCATAAGAATACATTATTTTTTTTCTAATTTTCTCTCTGCAATATCTAATCTTTTATCAGATTGCTCATCCTGTTGAGCTAATCTATCATATTCAAGATTTAATTTGTTTGTTTGTCTTTGATTTTCTTGATCTTGCTTAAATCTTGTTTCATCTGATTTTCTTTGTAGGTCCATAGCTCTCAAATCAACTTCTTGTTGTTTAATTCTTACAAGTGGATCATTTTTAGCCATGTTTGCCTGCATCTCTCCCTTAACTAATTCAGATGTTATCTCTGCAACAGCAGTTGCAACCGCATTATCAAATGCAATTTGGAAAGATCTTGGGTCTTCCTGTTGTAATCTGACTAGATTTGGATCTTGCATCATCTGTTCACCAACTTCTTTTCTTGCTTTGAAAGAAATATGGTCTGAAACATGTGATTGTAATAGCGCATAGACAGAAGGATTAATTTGCACCATTCTAGATTCCATAAAAGCTGTGTGTGCAGCTATGTGAGCATCATGATCTTGAAATTCAAAGGCAGTAAGTAGCTGCATTTGTAATGCTCTTGCGTTTTCTTTAGCAGGATCCATTGGTTCAGGTTGTCTTTTCGGTGGTTTAAGTAAAGTTTCGATTTGTTTTGTTCCTAAAGCTTCATAAACTCTTCTATATGCTTCGTGAATGTTGTGTAATTGTGGATTTGAACTAGCAATTTGTAATTGTGTTTGTGCTAACGTAACTCTTTGTGCCATAGACATAATATTTGGGTCAGCAACAGGTAAAACATCTATTCTTTTATCAAAATCTGCAGCTTTAATTTGTCTTGGACCACCATAAACATCGTATGGGTACTCTGGTGGTAAATATTCAGAACAAATTCTTGCCAAAATTTTAAATTCTAATCTCATTGCGTAGTAACATCGCTTATGAACACCACTCATCACCCTAGAACCACGTTCCATCATGGCGATAGTTGTGCCCACAGCTCTGTTTTGCGTGTCATTACCTACTGCAGTATCGGTTATCGCAGCAAATTTTTGACCCGCTTGCACTACAAAACCTAAAAGATTGAATAAAGTTGTGCTTGGTTCAGAAAAAGGTAAATTAAAAAATTGATCTCGTATGTTTCCGCCTGGTGCATCTACATCTCTGAACTCTCCAGGTTGTATTGGTTGGTCGTCATCTCTCACTCTAATACCTCTAGACTTAAATCCAGCAGGTAAGTTTTTCAAAGTTCCTGCATCAATTAATTGTCTTAGGGCAACAGTAGCTGCTCTTGATAGACCACCTATTGTATGTATTAAACCAAAACCATAAAAACCTAATCCTGGTAAAAACTTATAATGCACAAAGTTTTCTACTCTTGTGTAATTAGTATCATCTAATCTGTAATTTCTATAAATAGATAAAACTTCTCCTGAGCTTTCGTCTATAGTTACGATGTATGGAATCTTTATTGCTTTTTTAGTTCTATTATCAAAGTTTTCATAATCATCTAAATTTAAATCAACATGCATCTCAAGTATTGTGTGAATATAATCTGTAAAACCTGGTTTAACTCCATCAAGTTCATCAATTTTTTGTTGAAGATCTGTATCTGATACATTAGGTTTAGGTAAATCTATATCTCTATAGAATTCAGCGGCCATTTTTTTATTTACTTCATTCTCTGTCATTTTTATGACATGTGTAATTCTACCTGCGTCTTTTAAATCTGATGCATAGTAAGGCACAACTAAATCTTCAGCAGGTATAAATTTAGATACAGGTCTTTGTAAGAATTCATCATAGTAAACTTTTTTAAATGTAGATCCTGATAGTGGTAAGTAATATAACATCTGATCCATGTCAGTCGTGTAGTCCTCCATCTTTTCCATAAGAAGATAATTCATATATTCTTGAACACGATCAGCTTGTTGTTCGGTGTTCGGTGTACGTATACCTAGAACTTGTGTTCTTACTGGGCCGTCACTTGGTAATAATTCTTTGTATGCTGAAGCTTGGAAAGTCGTAGCACTTTCACTTAACAACGGATGGGTGACACCTGATGCACCTTTGAAAGGTCTTGTTTGCTCATTGTATTTAACACCTAAAAGATCTAAACCTTTTGTGTAACCTTCTTCCCATTCTTTTCTAGATTCTTTATCTTTTCTGTATTCAGTGATTAACTCCATGCCTAAACGCTTGAGAGTTCTTTCATCCATGTCCTCAGCTAAATTAGCATTGAAGTCATCATTAACTTGTTCTTCGACTTGTTCTTCTCCCTCTACACTAACATTAACGTCTTCTACGCCAGGAGAAACTTCATCTACTATTTCCTCTACCTTCTCAGTAATTTCGTTATTTTTTTCAACCGCCATATTGTACTAAGCCACCTTCTTTTTTATATAATTTTTGGGTTTGCAGCATTAATGGAGATACTTTAACACCATACGCCTCACCATACAAGTTTAAATCAAATTTGCCAATAAACCTTGTGTCTGGTTGCTGAAATTCTTGAGCATCTTCATGGTATTTTATTTTGTATGTTTTACCTCCCATATCAACATCTTTTGTGGACACCTTTTTGTATGGTTTGTTAGGATCAGATAAGCTAAATTTAATCTTTCCTGACTTTGTATCAAATAACTTTGCTTGTTTTTTCATTTCAGCTGGAATGACTGCTAATGATTTTCCCGTAGGAGTTTTACCACCATTAGCAAAACCATAATTTTCTATTGTCCCTAAAGCTTTACCACTGCCACCGCCTCTACTTACATAATTTGTAGGTATAACAGCCACATAATCAAATTTTTCTTTTGCTGCCTTATTTAATAAATATTTTAAAGCATAGTTATTATAACTACTTCTATCTAACAAAGGGTAAAAGTTTGCATCAGCACCGCCATAATTCGATCCAATCCTTGCTGGTTGCCCAGCACCTTTGTTGATTAAAACTTTATCAATTGATTTTATACCCCTTGCTGCTTGATCACTTTCTAATCTACCCATGTTACCTGCTAAAATTTTGTCTCCGAGTTTTTGTCTAGCTTGTAATAAGAAAGCAATTTCTGTATCTTTTTGGTATGGGTTTACTCTAAGGGATGCGTCATAACCTGATATTTTGTTTTGTCTTAATGCTTTAGCAATTTGTTGTTGAGTGTCTGATTGAATTTCGTGTATCATTAATATTTTATCACCGTTAGGTGCAAATCTTGTATCGTATCTAATATGCATGATAGGATTTTCTAAACCTTTATCTTTATAGTGTCCAAAATATTTTGTTGGTCTGTTACCAACTATTTCTTCAGGTAAAGATATAACTGTTTCTCTATAGTTTTGACCACCTTCAAAAGTATAACCGCTTTCGTTTTCATATCTTGGAGGTTTTAAATTTTTTCTAACTCTTGATAAATCATCAAATTCAAAGTCTAATTGTTGAAGCTCTTTTTTAAACTGTGGGTATCTACCCATTAACATAGGAATGTTTGGTTTAGCAGGTATTCCCCTCTCTAATGCATCTGTGTAACGGTTTAAAACTTGCGAAAACTCAGGATCGTTTACTTGATTATTTATTTTATCGAAAGTGTTTTTAAATTTTTGATATAATCTTTTTTTGACTGGTTCAGTTAACGAGTTTGAAAACTCTGTAGCTTGTAATCTATTTACTGGGTTAAGTCTTACTAAGTCAGTCAAAACTTTACCTGGCACTTTGACACCTGCTAATTTAGCTGCATGCAAGACACCACCTGTTAATTCACCTGTAGGTGAAAAAGCTGCTATATTAGAATCAAATAATTCTTCTAATGGAACCGAAGTTTGTTTACCAGCTAGATACCCCGATGTGTTATCATAATTAAATTTGACAGGATTCAAAACTTTTTCTTTATAGTTTTGTCCAAATATTTTTAAATTTCTTTCTCTCACATCTGTTAAGAATTTCATCCATTCATCAGCTGTGAATGTGCCTGGGCCTTTTTGTGCTATACGGTCGTACAACGCACTACCAAACATTAAATTTTGAGTTGGAGGTGTACCCATTTGTAAGGCACCTGTTCTTGGTGGAGTTGGGTATTGTTGAATGGCTAAATCTTTTCTTACAGTCTGTAAGGCAGTACCTTTAGTTTCTTGTGGTAGAACTTGTTGTGGTTGATTTTGAACACGTTGAACTGCGCTAGGATCAACAACATCCTTTTTTTGTTTTTTTAAAAGTGAAGATATACCTCGTTTGAAAAGATCTTTGAGGGCCATTGACCCTCCTAGTACATTTTAGTAGGTTTGTTTCTACCAAGTTTACATTTAACTTTTACAGACGTACCTTTTGAATATCCCATAGGTCTTTGCATCATGCCACCGCCCATTTTCTTTTTAGGCTTTTCCATTTTCTTTTTTTTCTCTTTGGCTTTTTTTTCAGCAAGTTTTTTGTTTGCTCTTAAAGCAGCAGCACCTATTGTTCCTGCCCCAGCAGCTATTGCTGATATGGCAGCACCTCCTACAGCTTTAATAGGTCTTTGCATCATCATGCCACCGCCCATTTTTTTCTGTGGCTTGTTTTTATTCTTTTCCATTTTTCTTTTTAAAAATTCTTTTGCTCCCAATCCTACTGCTGCTACACCAGCTGCGATCTTACCTATTCTAGAAGCTTTAGCTGCTCTCAAAGCTGCTTTACCACCAGCTTTAGCTATTTCTTTTGCTTTGAATTTAGCTCTAAATTGTGCTCCCTCAGCTTTCTTTAATCCTTTTAAATATTTTTTGTAACCTTTAGCTTCACCCATACCGCCTTCGTTAGCTTTCATAACACCACCTTTATTTTTTCCTAAAATTTTTTTTATAGCATCGAGTCTAGCCATACTAGCTCCTATACCACCTATTCCAACGGGTGCCATTTTTTTCTCATCCATTCTTTTTTTTGCGCTTAAACCTGCAGCTAATACACCAAGTGCTGCTTTAGTAACTTTACCTGGTTTTAATTTCTCGTCTTGTAAACCTTGTCCTCTGCCTTTAGCTTTTTCAGCTCTAAGCACTTCAAAATCTTTTGCATTGATTTTATTTCGTGGTGGAGCTTTAGCTGCAATCTTAGCTTGGCCACCTGATAACATACCTGCTGCTGGTGGTAATGCTCTTGAATTTCTTTTTTCCATTTCTTTTCTTCTCTCAATCATGCCTCTAGTCATTAAAGGTCTTTCTTCTATTTTTCCCATCCTAGTTGGTTTAAGAGGCCCCATTCTACCCATTTTTTTTCTTTTAGATCTCATTTCAGCTTCTTTCATTAATAGAAGCTTTCTTCTTTCTGTCCTCACATCACCCATTACTTAACTCCTCCAAACTTTCCACCTTTGATAGCTGCGCCCATACCTCTGCACATACCACCAGTCATCATACCTTCAACTTTTTCAACTTTGTTTGCGGGCTGTGCGCCTATTGGTTTTAATTTAGTTTTTTCCTTAGCTTTACCAATTTTTTCCATTTTATCTTGAGCATCAGCTTTATCATATTTTCCACCTTTGATTGGTGTTACTTTTATTGGCATAATTTAAATCCTATCCATAGTATCTATAATCTTTTTCAATCTTAAAATTAGGTTCGTCTATTGCATCAGAATAAGTTGTAACAAATCCACCTTCCCTGAATCTTATCACTGCTTGGGTCATAGAGTCAACATAGTCATCGTATTGACCGTGAGGAAAAGCAGCTACTTCTTCAATAACATCTTGTGCAAATTTCTCATCTGTTGGGGCAAAAACCATACCAGACTCAAATATAGGGGCTACTGAGTTAATTCTAGTATGCTTATCTCTACCTCTTGCAGGAACATAATCTATTACAGGTATACCTGCTCGTCTTAATTCATGAATCAAAGGTTGTCCTGTAGCTTTAGCTTCAACAATAGTTGTTTCAGGTTGCCAGTATTGATATTGCTCTAGTGCTAAATTCTTAAGATCAGGAAAGTCGAACCTTCCTTTTATTGCATCTAATAAAATTAAACAATCTTCATAACCTTCTGCAGGTTGAAATATTCCCCACGTTGTAATAGCTGAGTAATCTGCAGATTCTTTTTTAGAATACGCAGTATCATAACTTTGCATCACATGTTTAAGTGTCGGTATCCGTTCTTCGTTCCACGGTTGCCACCAATCTCTTTTAATAATTGCACCTTCCTCTGACGTTGGGTCCTGCATGTATTGTGCATTCCAGTTTTTCGTTGTCACCGATGCTTTAACTTTTTCTAATTCATCGAGTGGCCAGTATTCAGGCCATACAGGATTACCTGAGGGAAGTATTGCTGGAAAATTAATAACGCGCCACGAATCTGATTTAGGTTCAGATTGTGATTTGATGAGCCTCCCTGTTAAATCATCCGTTGCCCATCTTGTCATTACAACTACGATTGAGCCTCCTGGTTGTAAACGTTGTCGGGGTCCTGATGAATACCATTCAAAAGCTCTTTCCATAGCAGAGTCAGACATTGAGTCTTGTTCAGTATGTGGGTCATCAATAATAAGTAAGTCCGCCCCTCGTCCTGTGATTGAACCGCCTACCCCCGCTGCAAAATATTCTCCACCATGATTGGTCTCCCAACGTCCTTTAGCCTTACTATCTTCTCTTAGACTAACATCTCCGAAGATACTTTTGTAGTCTTCGGTTTCCATTAAGTTTCTAACTTTGCTACCGAACCGCGAAGCAAGTTCAGCATTGTGTGATACTTGCATAAGTTTCATCTTAGGATTCTTACCAATCATCCAAGCAGGAAATAAATATGAAGCGAACTCTGATTTAGTATGCCTTGGTGGCATATTCACAATAAGACGTTTAGATTCTTTTGAAGCTATGTCTTGAAACTCATTTGCTATTATTTGATGGTGCCCCCATTTCTCAGGGTCCTCTGTGTTCCTATAAATAAAATCAGGCCACATAGCTTTCACGAATAATAAAAAGTCATCCTGACATAATTTTATATATTCGATCTGCTTCTTAAGAATTAAGGTTCTTAATTCATCATCTGTTAATTGATCTAATGTACTCATCTTAAAAATTCTGTTTTCTTGGGTCCCTTTATACCATACCGTTTCAGCATACACTACTTCTATTCGACTTGCTATAAACTCTTACAATATACAAGTACCTTGTATATCAACGCGACCAGCGTAAAAAAATTAAGAAAAGCAGGTTGTTGGTTTTGCTGAGCCTTCTATAAGAGAACACCAATAGCCCTTACGGGCTATTGGTGTTGGTTGTAGTTAGCTACTTAACTTTTCTATTAAGTAACTAAATTTTCTTACAATCCTAGTTTTAAAGTTATCGATTAAAGGGTTGCCATTATTTTCTAGTATTAGCTTTTCTACTTCGCCCTCTAACATTTTATACATAACTTCATAATTTAATTTACTAACTGCGTCAGGTTCTAACTTTACGTTGTCAGTAAGTTGAGCATTAGCCGATTGCTCGGCTAATACTTTAGATATGTTCATCAAACTATTTGTCATTACTATCCCCAATAGCTTTAAACTCATTATATTCAATTTCAGTACAGAACTGATTGAATAAATCATTATGTTTTATTTTAAAGTTAGCAGTTTCAAACTTCTTTCTTTTACGTTTGATTTTCTGCACTCCAAAACTACAACCATTCTCATCTTGAACAATAACTAGATTTTGTTTGGTTCTCTCAAACACATCAACCAAGTTTTGTTTCATTGTATCTAACTCTTTAGATAAACGATTTGCTTGCAGTTTAATTGTAGCATAAGCCAAGATGATTTTTTTCTCATCTGCCTTTAGCTTTCTTATTGCATTACTCATTGTTTTCCTTTGTTAGTGTTAGTAATAGCCTGTCTTATCATATCCCACATTAACTTCAACAACTTTGTGTCCATTATGGGTCTGCCTGTTCATAATGGGTTTTCCACAGACAAAGCTAGAACAAACTAAAAACAGAACCTAAACTAATAATATCCATCACTAATAATATGTAGATAAATATTAATGGCGAAAACCAAATTAGTCCCCCCATCATTTGTACCCCCTTTTCTTTTTAAACAACGAGATAAGCAACAACGAGAGATTTACCACGAGCAATTATAGACGACAGTTTCGCCCTTTTCGATTTGTGCCAAAGCCCAATCACAGAACTGAACATCTTGCTTGGAGTATTCTTTGACGGCTTCTTCTTGAAACTGATGTCCCCAAAAAAAGCCACCACTACAAAACGAATTATGATAGTTGCCATCTATCTCTTTACGTAAGTTGGTTATAATATCTTTATTCAGCGTCAGTTCATCTTCTCCATTCATTGCCTCTTCACTATTTGGATTTTGTTCTGCCCAAATATTTTGCATAAACTGTTGAAGTCGTGAGTGCTTTCTCCAAACGAAACCATCTATTGTTGGCTCGTATTTATCTGAATAGACTTTTTCAAAGTCTGGTCGCTTCATCTGCCCACTTTGTTTGTCTCTTATGTGTGCGAATTGATCTAGTCCCATATTTTTCTCCTTTTGTTATCTTTCTCCATTGTCTTATCATATCCCACCTATAAGTCAAATAAAAAAATTCCACAAGTCTTACCTAAAAACTGCCACGCCCGCCCCCCGTGTGATGCTATCCACTTTAGAATAGTTCTAAACAAGGCGCACTCCAACGAGAACGAGCGAGAGCTTCACAAGACTGCCACCAGCGTAACCACCAGGAGCCCCAGTGCTGGCATGGTAATCTTCGGCCAGAGCAGGGCGAGAATTAAAATGAACGACATCACGCGATCCGCCATCCGTCAGTCACGAAGACATCACCACGGATGTCCTGAATGTTCTCCAGCTGCACGTCCAGTCCTTGAGCTATAAGCTTCCTAGCTTTGTGATTCGTTTTGAACGCAGTGTTGAAGAGACCTTCTTCATTCACTATCATCTCTTTAAGATCTTTTCCTCCTGGCAGCTCAGGAGATGCTGCAGGCATTGCTGCGTTTACTATTTCAATAGATCCCTTTACGAGCTTCTGCATCGCATCTAGATCTTCTATCTTTCCTTCTACCACGGTCACCGTACCGTCATCCTTAATTACATGTGTTTTCATTGTTATCCTTTCGTTGTTAATCCAGATGTGTACATAAGACCAGATGGGAGATAAGTCAAGTAGGAAGTTCAGGAACTTTTTGTCCACCCAGCTTCCGTACCTGTGTCCTGAGGCTGTAGCTGCAGGTACACATTGATATACCTTTCTTAAAACGAGAACGAGCTTCTATAAACGAGAACACGGAGTGTGCTGCACCAGCTCCTGAAGGGGGCTCAACGGAAAACAATGATAGAAAAGTTGGCCCCCGACAACGAGAATAAACGAGAATCAGATACCAGACAAGTCCTCACTTGTGATGCTGCCTGAGTTCCTTATTATTTCTTCCCCGATTCGTTGATCTTTGTCACGAGAACGAGAACGAGCTTCAGGATCCAGCTGCAGGAGATCCCAGAGGGCATCCTGCACCGATGGCCATTGTACGGGAAATGAGAACGAGCACCGAGGTTTCAGTAAACGAGCATCAGTAATCGCGGACAACGGTCTGTACAGTTGGAAAACTCTCTGCGAGAGGGTCTCATTGCAGATAATTACTATACCACCGTGTTTGATTCGTTTATTGATCCAACTAATTTGCCATTTAGATAGCTTAGGATATCCTACCTTGTCCGATTTAAGTTCAATCCAAAATTCTTTGCCACTCCAACAACCATTTATGTCAGGAATACCATTGATAGTATTAGATTCTACACGAATTAAATGTGGTTTTGTTATGTGTTTTTTTATTCTTTGCCAGAGTTTAGACTCACGCTTCTTCATAAATTATTCAGATCGGTTTAATACTCTTTCAAACTTATAAACACTAGATCTAAGTAGACAATTCCTGTCGGAAAATACAGCAGCTTCTTCGTCATAAGAAGCAAATGTCCAAACATATTTATGGTTTTTCTCAAAAATAAATGCATGAGTTATCATCTTGGCTGGCTTTAGTTTTTTTACCTCACTAGCCTCCGCATGCCCAGCATCTCCGCAGGGATCTAACCAATAAATTCTGTAGTAATAATATTTTTTATTACCTACGAGAGCTTGTTTGTATTTACTTTTCTTCCGTCTTAACATTAATTTTGCCTAAGTTTACGTTGAGATCAGCGTTATGCACCTCGTTAAAAACAGTAATGAAGGAAGTCCAATTATGACTTACTAGATAATTTTTTTGTCTCTGGCTCAACTTCGATCGTTTTGGCGTTGAAACCATCGATCTTGTTTGAAAGCTCTGTGAGTTTCTTCTCAAGCTCTGCACGTGACATACCCTCCAATCCTGATACTTTTACTTCTTTTTTATCTACATATAAACCAGCTAATTGTCCTGATCTATACTCAGCATTTATAGCTGACGCATATTGTTTATCTTCAAATGCATTGTCAGCATATTTTTCTAATCTTTTGTATCTACGCAGTCTATCCTTTTCATATTTGGCCTTAGCTTTTTCAAGCTGTTGATCCATATATTTTACTACGTGTGGATTGTGTCGTCTTAAAGTTAGTCTACTTCCAATATCGGAAAAATTCTTATCATTCTTTGCTTCATAACCAGCTCTTTTACAGGCCTCGGCTTTTGTGATTTCACCCCAGTTCGCTACAAGTATATCTACAAACTTTCTTTGTTTGGGAGTCAAATCATCTATAGTTCTAAGTGCTTTTGCTTTTAATGCCATTAGTAATTCTTTGGTAGTCTATTTTTATAAGATTGTAATTTATTTACATCTTTCATTGTCATGCCCTTAGGGTTCAGAAAACTTTTGGTTCCTTGCATTTGTATAGCGGTTGCCATATCATGTTTAGCACCAGCTCTTTTGTTTTTTGAGAGTTTTGGCTGCATTTTAGTTAATTTAGATATATTTCTGCCGCTTCGTTTCATATACTTTTTAGCAGCATATTTTATACCTGCAGATAGAAGTCCACCTAGTAATAACTTTTTTTGTTTCATTATTTTTTTCCTTTCCCTCTTTTGAATGCTTTTCTTATACTTAGCTTATCTAAACCAATCAAGTCCTTAACTGCATCTTGAAACCTTGCTGTAGATGTAGTTCCATAACCACCACCTATATCAAGCATTGTTTTAGCGCTTAGTTTATTGGTACTTATAGAATAAGTTCTACCACTTAATGTGCTTTTTTGTAATGATTGTTTCTTAATAGGTACAGGGCCTTTACCTCCACCAGCATGAATATTGTATTTATCCAAGCTTTTAGTAAGCTTCCTGCCTTTAGTTGCAGCGGCCTTTTTCTTAGCTCTCTTGATTGCTGCTTTTATAATTGTTTTAGCTATTACCATAATTTTACGGGGCGGGCGTTATCAAGATCATCTTCAGCAATGTCTTGAGATTTGCCGCCCACCGCAAATTCTATTATATAGATTATTTTAACCCCCGACTAGGTTACCCAAACTAACATTTTTGCACTACGCAAGGAAATATTGATATTGTGGTGTATCCAGATACACCACGGATACACCTACGGATACACCTTAAAATCGATTATAAGTGTTGATATACAACAATTATAATCATCAGATACACCAGATACACCACTTTTGACCTCTGACTAAAAAAAGTGCATAGGGGTCTAGATAATCTATATAGTAGATTTTTTACTTCGTTGATTTAGATTAACGAATACTATACAATTATAGCGTTATATAACATCATTTCTTGTTATCTTTAGGGCGTGGAGGGAGACTGAAGCGCCCTTTTTTCGTTGTCCGTTATCCGTTTTCCATATATACTGTAGACAGATCGGAGGAACAATGACATAACTATGGTCGATAGGGTAGCATGCTCTCTCGACATCTTTTCCCCTAGAAAAGGTTATTACATGTTACCCTATCTTAGTTAACCTTATGAATTTCGATGATTTTACTTTTTTTATTTTAACAGCGGCCACTTGTACTCTAATATTTGCTTGGGTTTTTTTCGGATAGACTCAGACCACCTTTTAATTAAAATATACCACTCTTTCTTATATTTCGGATCTTTCGTTCTTTCCCAATTTACAGCTGCAATGTTAATTTTATTTAAAGGGGACATAAATTAAAAAAGACCACAAACAGGCCAAACCGATGTAGAGGGTTCTCATCCAGTTTAATCTTAATTTAGCACAAATTTTTTTTCTAATACTCATTTAGGTTCTTTATCACTACAAATAAAACCAACGACTCGTTGGCCTTCATACAAATGATAAGATCTTCGGCTAAAAAGGTAGTCTTTATCTCTTTCATTTCTACGTTCTTCTGATACCACGTATAACATGATTCGTAAATAGTAATATGTCTTGTCTCAATTTTTTCTCCACTCACTAAAATAAGTAGACCTATGACTAATTCTTTCATTGTTTTAGTCTATGTATAACACCTAACTTCTCTTCATTCTGCGCTATCGTATCAACAAGTTTATCAGCTTCATCTATATGTTGCGGGTGCTCTCCAATTCCTACAGATTTAGTAAGGTATATTTCTAAAGTAGCCTCGGCCTCACTAATTTTAGCATGGTATTTATCTTCTAATGCTTTTAAAATTTTAATTTTCATTTTCTTTTATCCTTCAATTTAAGTTTAAACCTTATTTGGTCAATTCTTTCTTTGATGGTTTTTCTTTCTTCTTTAGTGCCCACGGCCCTATATTTCTTATATTCATTTTTATACTCAATCCAATAACATTGAATTTCTGTAAAAACAATCACTTTATTGTTTAAACACCACTTGTACCTACCGTGTACATGATCGGGATCTAAATTAGCTAGATCACAGATCTGTCTAAAATCTTTACCATTAGCCATAAACCATTCATGAGCTTCTTTTTTATTATAAGCTTCATTCTTACCACCTAAAGTATATAAACAATCTTCAAACGCTTGAACAACTATAGCTTGATAAAGTCTATGTTCAGATCTCAAATGAGTTTTTAATATTTCTGTCGCAATATTAGTGCCCATAATCTTTAATAAGTTGTTTGAGTAACTCAAGATAAAAAGTCTCCATTTTCTTTTGTCGGAGACTCTTGGAGGCTTGCCAATCTAAATAAATATCATTCATAAAATGAGTTCGATCAATACCACTCATTTCATTTACGTCACTTAGACTATGATCAAATAAACTCATCTGCATAACCACCAGTTTTGGAAAGACAATGATATGGATATGGAAACTGGTGGCTACACATTCTTAACTAAAGACAATCCCAACTTTTTTGCAGTTTGTTTTCGTCCTTTTCGCCAAGCTTGGTCAATTTTACTTAAAAACTGTAAGCTAAAGTTCCCCATACCGTAATCATTACCATTATAAAGCTGAAACATTATTGAAGTAATTTCATCATAGGTTTTTTTATTAGGACATGACATCACTAACTTATTTAAACCCTGATCTAAAACTTCTTCTAATGGCTTTCGCTTCGTTTCTGCCAAAACAATCTCCTTTTAAGTTAATAAAAAAGGTTGTTCGCTGTTCGGTAATCTAAGTAGATTGAAACCTCTACTTTTCATTAGGTTATGAGGAATACAGATGATCTGTAACAAATGGCAGGCACAAGATCAAGTGTTTTCTTACACCTGCCACACAATATCTTGATTAAGATACTTTTTTGAAAATCTTATTGTTTTTCTTTATTGTGAGCCCCTTTACATGCCTCTTCCACGGTTCTAACTGTTTGCTTAATGTAAGCGCTAGTTCTATTGCCATGGCGTGGGTCTTACCTTTAGTAGACTCATTTATCTCAATTATTATCTTTTCGTTCTTAGTTGTTCTATTACTACTATCGTCCATTTAATTTACGGCCTCCTTGTACAAGTAGATCAGCTCTCAATTTATCAATTGATTTACCTGTTTTCTTAGCAATGGTTTTAAGTTCAGAGTCAACAAGTTTTGCTATCATTGCCCCTGGTCTTCTAAAACCTTTCTCACCCATAGCTGTAATAATTTTATAGTTTTCTATATCTACAGCTACACTTTTCCATTTTCTCGTGTCCATATTTTATACTCCGCTTTAGTTTTGCATTTACTTTGACAAATTTGTAGGTGTTCATCTGCATAGTATTCGGCCACAGATCTCATACCATTAAATTTGTTTGTTTGTCTATTAATGGCAGCGATTCTTCTTTCGCGCCAATCTTTACTTGGTACAATTTTTTCTGCTGACATTGTTACCATCCTTCTCTACAAACCAAACATATGACCACTCGTCATGTCCTGGTGTACATTTTTTACCTAACTTCATTGTGTAACCACAACCCGTTAGAAATAAAAATAATGCTAGAATTGTTACTATTCTCATTGGTTCTCCTTATGAGTTATAAATTGTATAGGCTAATACTCCTATAATAATAAATAAAATTTTAGGAGGTATTATTAATATTGCTAATAAAAGTAATAATCTTCCTAAATATTTCATTGATCCCTCTTTTCATTGATTGCTTCAAGACTTTCTATTTCATCATCAACAAAATCTGCTGCAACCCACATATTAAGTATCTTTGCTGGATGTCCATCTTTAAAGTCAAGTTCTACATTAACTAACCTATCTCGGCTATCCACAAAGCTTTCAGATGTGCATTCACATTTGTTACCTTCTTTGTCATGTGTATGTACTTTTGATAAAATATCATCTACGTCCTTTACAAATTTAGCAAAGGCTTTAGAGCTACTTTTAAGTCTTAATTCACCCATGCGTCCCTCCATGATTTAAACTTATCTTGTATAAAATCAAAAACAGCATAGTAGCTTGTCTCTGCTTTTAATACTCTAGCAAATACAGCTTTATCTATTTCGACTCCATTGTGATAAAGTTTTAGTTCACCTTTATCTCTTTCAAAAGTAATCAATATAGCATCGGTGTCTGCACCTAGTGTTTGTACAATGTCATCAGGTTTATTCTTAAAATTAACTTCTCTGATGTTAGTAGTAGGGTGCGTTAAGTTTTCTACCACCTTTTCAAGTGTACTTGGTTTGTTGTCATTGTCTTCCATGATATACTCCTATTGTTTCCTTGAATTTATACTTATTTCAATATTAAATGCAAGGACTAAATGGGATATTATGAAATTTATTTTGACTATTTATGTTTGTTCTTTCATGGACTTCACTTGCGCTCCAGGTGTTACCCATCCCGATACTTTTAATTCTTGGGCAGAATGTACAGTTAAAGCTTTCGATGAATCTAAAGCCTTAATTACTTCAGTGCCACAAGATATAGTAGAATCTAATAGACTAGCCACTAAATATACTTGTACACCAGCTGTAGGCACATAGGGTTGTATTCCTACCATATTTTGTTATATACTATCTTATGAAAAGTTATCGCGTTCAGATGAGATACGAAGGTAAGCATTATGATGGGATAATTAAGGCTGACAACGATGTTTTGGCTTTACAACAGTTCGGTAAAAAACTGCACAATGGTGAAATCAAAGCAAACGATGAACCTCTTTATACAAAAAAATTTGTGTTCATCACATATGAGGAGCTAAAAAATGGCACTACAAATGCTAATATCGGAGAAGCTTCAGTTGGAGTCCAAGTGGGCCAGTCAGGCGTTACAACAGGGTAGAGTAACTACTGATATGAAGTGGATTGATATAAAGATTAAAGACTTAAAGAAAAGAATCAATGAACAAAGCGTTATTGATGCATCTGAAAGTCTTCTAAATAGCTAGTAAAAAAATACTAGCAACCTATCAAAAAATCATTTATAAGACAGGCTATCTATGCCATCAAACAAAGGAGACTCGTATGCTGATATTCCTAACTATATTAGGCACTATGTTGAATCAACCGAACGAGGCCACATTATTAAAATTCTTACTGAAACAGGACTCAAAACATTCAATTGTAAATGGAAAGACTATAAAAGATCAGGTTCTGTTAAAAAAAAATAAACTTAAATAATTCCTAGATCTCTTAGTTCTTGCGGTGGCCGTTGTTTGCTACACAGTGGGCAGTCTACTTTAATCTTTTCAGATTCAGCAGTATCTTTCCATACCCAAACCTCACGCGTGTCTTTACATCTTAGGCAAGGTGTATTTTTATTTTTATTTTCCATATCTAATTTAGCTTCTCTAAATAATTTTAACATGGCCCTATACGCAGTGCCACCATTATAATTATCATTCATCTTTAGCTTCGCCCCAAGATTTACCTAAAGCTACATCACACTTGAAAGGCACTTTTAAATTCTCCACTGCATTTTCCATTTTATCTCTTATGGTTGTGGTCTCTTTATCGGATCCAATACTAAAACATAATTCATCATGTATCTGTAACAATGGTAGATGACCAGCTTTATGACAATCAATCATAGCTTGTTTGGCTTGGTCTGCAGCAGATCCTTGTATCAATCTATTTAAGGCCTTGTATGTAAATGCTCTTCTGATATTGTTTCCATAATTAGCTTTAGCTTCATTATAATCCATAACTTGATTCATACCAAAAGTTGCTGGCTCCCATTTATCAAATCTACATTTACGACCTTTTATAGTTCTTATAAAACCAAACTTACTTGCTGATTGTGTAACTGCACTAGCTAATTTTTTTACAAAAGGCACTCTTGAATTATATTTATTTAAAAGTATCTCTGCTCTATCCTTATCAATACCTAACTCCTTTGATAACTTTGCTTTACCCATGCCATAGAAAAGACCCAAATTGATCGTCTTCGCTTGAGTTCTAGATATTCCAGCCATATCAGCTACAATTTGATGAAAGTCTGCTGATTCGTCTGCATAAGCTTGAATAAACTCATCAGATCCATCAAGACGCTCTCCGATAGACGCTGAGTAGTGTGCTACCAATCGTGGCTCCTGCTGTGAATAATCAAATGAACCCCACTGTCTGCCTTCCTCAGGAAGAAATAGAGACCTTATTTTGTTACCGTATTCTTTATTCCTAGCTGGTATTTGTTGAAGATTAGGATTCGCGTAAGATAATCTGCCCGATACAGTTCCACCTTGATCTGATCTCAATTGGTTTATCTCTGCGTGTATTCTGCCTTTATGTACATATCTTTGAATTGAATCTATAAATGTCGAATGAAATTTATTTATTTCTCTTGCTTCTCTTACAAGGCCAGCTATAGGATGCTCACAGTTCTGTAACCAGTTAGTAGTGAAAGATGGTTCATCAGATTTTGCAGTTCTTGGATACTCTACACCTAGTCTGTCAAACACTTGTGCTACACTTCTTGCAGCCCAAATATCTACATCTAAGGTAGTCTCTTTTTTAATTTTATGTAAAACTTCTTTTTCTTTTAATCTAAATTCTTTTTTGAGTAATGCTGCTTTTCTTTCATCAACTCTTATCCCTGTACGTCTCATTTCAATTAATATAGGTAAAAGTTCCATTTCCATCTCCCATACATCATTGATTGATTGTTTTTGTATCTCACCTTTAAATCTCTGCCATAGTTTTAAAGTAAGTGCAGCGTCTTGCTCTGCATAAAAACCAACGTACCCTGCAGGCATTTTCCAAAGATCTTGTTTAGGATCTATACCCCATTCTTTTGCTTTCTCTTTTAAAAAAGTTTCATTTTTTATCTCACCTAAATAATCTTTAGCACATGCGTTAAGTGAAAAGCTCCATCTATTTTCATCAATCAAAGCTGCAGCTACCATGGTATCTACAATCTTACCGTTTATTTCAAAACCGTTTGCTAATAACCAACCCACATCATAAGAAGCGTTGTGGAATATTTTTGTGCTAGGTCTCTTAAGTAAATCAACCATGAACGCAGTTGTTACAGCTAGATCCATATTACCACCAGCATCGTGTTGTATTGGAAAATACCATTGCTGACCTAGTGCAGCTACAGCAAAACCTACAATACCTCCATCAAAAGTTGCCCATCCAGATCCTTTCGTTTTTAAGTTAGGATCTTTTGTTTCTAAATCTATCGCAACCTCATCGGCAGCTCTAAGATCAGGGTACTCTGATGGCGCGACCCAATCACTATCATTGTAAATGAAATTTAATTGATGACTCATGAGTCTTGCATTTGAGCTATCATTTGTGCCCACTCCTCCTCTTTTTCAGGTGTATCATCAGGAATTTTCTTTTTCATAAAGTCTATCTCCATTTCACAATAATGAATTATTTTTTCTAAATCTTGAATTCCACCTTTGTTTTTATATCTGCACGTATATCTAATTACATTGGCTTGAAAGGGATTTAGGCTATTTTCTTGGATAAATGTCCAAGGTTCTATGACAAAAGATTTATAGTGAGATCCACCAATTTGTTTCTTAGGCATAATTACTTTTATACAATTTATAATATTTAGACAAGGGAAAATGATACTTATGATATGTACCTAATAAGTGTAAAGTATTTATAGTTCTAGTAACTCCTGTATACCAAACACGTAACTCTTTTACTCTGTCTTCTAAATTTTTTCTATCAAAATGCGATGGAAAATTACACTTGGCCGAGATTACAACATTGTCAGCTTCACCTCCCTTAACTTGATGTATAGTATCTATGATGATTCTTGCTTTATCATCTAAATTTACTTCGCTGTTTAGAAGCTTTCTAAAGTAGTATTTCTCTTTATCTTTAAACTTTCTCTGAAAAGCGTCTATCCAAGGTTTACGTTCCTCTACCATTCCACCTTGTAAATGTAATTGCTCAAAATTAAATACTTGATTTGGGTGGGCAAAGCTCCACTTCTTGCTGTCCGCTGATCGGTAGCCGTGATCTATGTTTAGCAAGTAGTTATACATGTTACAGGCATCTTCTCTCGTTATTGCACCACCATCGCATATAGTTTGCCAATCACCAATAGCTTTCCATTGATTAATATCAAATGATTTGTTCCCACGCATATCTTGAAAATATAAACCTAGCTTTCTGGCTTCGTCTTGCATCTCTTTCTTTACATCATTGATTCGTGCAAGCACCATCCAAGATCCTTGTATCTCCCAAGGTATCTTTTTTAATGTACTCCATTTATAGATCTCTCCATCACTACCGTTAGATGTAAATTCTTTTTTTATTCGATGACCTTCCATACCGTTTAAAAGACATTTAGAAAAGAAATGTACTTTTTTGTTTAGTCTTCTAGATTGTTTAAGTATTTTTACTTTGCCAGGAAAGGTTTGAAAAAAGATAACATCAGCACCATTCCATTCGTAAATAGCTTGATCATCATCACCTGCTATATAAACTTTATCTGCATTCATAGCTAACTTAACAACCATGTCCCATTGCAGAGGAGTAAGATCTTGAGCTTCATCTACCATTAATATTTTAAAAGGTAATGCTAAACCCGACTCAATATATTTTTGCACCATGTCTGTAAAATCTAATCTATCGTTTTTAAATTCACCTGGGTTAGCTTCGTAAGTTTTATATTGTTCGTATCCTGCAATTATTGATTTAAATTGTTGTAGTCTAACTTTCTTTCTAGGTTCTTTCTTATACAAATCTATTGGATTCATTTTCATATTTCTTGCTCTATCATAAATTTGTAAGGACCAGTTGTTGTAAACTCTTTGGTCATCCCAAGTAGGTTTATAGTTTATTTTGACTGTGCCATATTGAGTGTGAAATTGCAGCATATCTACTTTTGGATCTAACACAGGTATGTCAGAGAATTGTTGTCTAGCTAAACTATGTAGAGTTCTAAAATATTTAAAATCATCTTCATCATAACCTTTAAATTGTTTTCGCACTCTGTCTCTACATTCTTCAACAGCTTTGTTTGTAAATGAGATATAACAAATCTCATCAGGAGAGATACCTCTTTTTAAAAATCTTGCTACTCTTTTTAAAAGTCTGTGGGTTTTACCTGTTCCTGGTGGACCAAAAAACTTAATTGTTTTCCCATGGAGCTTTTGCTTTAGTAAATTTGACATCTTTGTTTCTGTGTTCTGTTTGTTTTGGTAATGTTGCAACCCAATGTCTCGCTTGTATACCTTGGAATTTTGCTTTTTTCTCACAACCTGCTCCTTGCAAGAATATTGTACAATCTTTTTCCGACCAATTGTAGCCTTGTTTTTTCATAAACTGTCTAAAAGTCTCAAGTTTAAATCTAATTTCTTTACCATCTTGAAAAATATTATCATGTTCTATTTGATCAAACTCTGTAATGGTGTCTGTATCTTCAAAGAATTTTATTATTCTTGTATTAAATACTTCTTTTTTCTCTTCCTCTCCGTCAAAGCCTTCCATATCTTGCTTATTTGTTATTAATTCTTCAAGCCAATCTCTATAAGGATCGGGATCTCTTTTACTTGGTTTTAATGGTCTCCAAACAATATCATAATTTAACAATCTCTCTCCAAGTAATTGTTGTTGGTAGAGTTGTTTTGTATCTAGCTTTACCACTTTACCTTGTATGGGTAACAACCAATAAGGATCGGGATACGAATTAACTTTAACTAATTTACCAACCTCAGGTATAGCTTCATTTAATCCTATACCATATTTTCTTTTGGCACATTGTGTAGACCCATTACAATACATCCTAGCTACTGATGTTCCGCACTTGTATGAATAATCTTTCTTATCTACTTGATCTATTACTTTTGCTATTTCTTTTGGTGTAAGTGGCGGTACACAAATAGTTTTATTCATCTCTCTAATTTCAGCTTCCCAATAATCTTTATCTTCATTTATTTTTTTACATAAAACACCAACGTTAAACATAGCATCATTACGACCTTCACCCTCTCTTATTTGGTTTCTTACAAATTTATTTACACAATTTGGCCATTGCTTGTCTTCGTTGTCCGTTGCTGTTTTAAGTTTGGTGAATTGTTCTTTTGTAATTATAAATTTTTTAACATATTCTATGTACTTATCAAAAGATAAACTTTGTGCCTCATCATCCATTGCACATCGTGTAGGAAACTTTGCATTGTGATAAGGTAAATTAACAAATTGTCCTTTTTGTTTGTCGTCCCATTTTTCAGGAGTCAAATCTACTGTATCTTGTGCAGGAAAAATATCAGTCTTTGTATCGTTGACACCAAGATCAGATGCAATTGCTATCATCTTTTTTCTCATGTCAGCTGCAGCTACAGGTTCTGATAAATGTAATATTAAATGTAAGCCATTTGATTTTGATCTATAAGGTACAAATGGATATTTTCTTTCTCTAATTGTTTTAATAAATTTTTTATGGTCAATATTATATCTATCAACATCTATAACACCCCAACTTGTTGTTGAGTCATCTCGTATTGGCACAGTTCCAAAACTATCTTTACCTTCTAAATGATCTAACCAATTTTGATCTGTCATAGGGATAGGGTTTATCCAACTACGCCATTCGTCTTTTCCGTCAGATCTTTGCTTACCCAACTTTTTAGATTGACCGTGATATGTATCAGACCCTTGGAACAGCTTTTTAAACTGCTCCAAGGATTTACTTAAGTCCATATTTAAAATGGAGTTTTTTCTGATGCTTCTTCTTGGCCGTGTTTTACTTTAACACTTCCACTCATTAAAGATTGTCTAAACTTATAAGCTCTATTTACTAAGCTTTCGTCTTGAACCAATCCTTCAGATGTGATTTCCCAACCATACCAAGAACCTAATTGGTTTTTCTCCAACACAGTTTTTAGTCTATATTGTTGAGTAAATGGTGCAGGTCTAAAGAAACCTTTGCCGTCTTTTTTAGGCACTTGCATCATATTCATCATTGAATTCCACTTTTTAGATTTTTTCCTTTGAGTAGATTTCATTGTGATTAATGCTTCGCTGGCCATACTTTCTTCGACTACGACTACAAAATGAGAAGCTGTCTCCTCAATGTAGTTACCAGATTCCAATCTATCTTTGCCGTCATCACCTCTATTTGTTTTAGACATGATATCGCTGTCAGCTGGATAGATATTTCTAGGTGCATTACTACCTTCTTGTCCTCTGTCTGCCCATTCAATGTATTCAAATTTGTAATAAGCAGGTATTACCAGCATGCCTTCATTACCATCATAGAGTTTATCTGTAACAGTATTATAGATCATTCCTGGTTTAGCAGCATCAATATATTTAGAATCCCCAGCTGTCACTTGCGGTGATAACTGTCCTAAGATTTTAAGAAATGGTAACTGCAATGATTTGCTATCAATGTTTTCAAAACCTTGATCTGCAAATTTTTCGATGTCGATTGTTGCTACTTCGTTTTTCTTTTTTGTAGCTACGTCTTTCGCGTTAGACATGTTTACTCCTTCGTTTTTAGTTTTGCTTTATTTGCAATATAGATACCAAATAAATCAAACGGGAGTTCCTTTCCTTTTTCAACTTGTTCTTTAGCAAATGCTTTTAAAGTCATTGGTTCTACCTTTTGCTTTTGCAAATATTTAAAACCAAAGTTTTCGCAAACCTTTACTAATTCTGCAACTTGATTGTCTTGTCCTCTGTTAAAAGTTGTAGTGACTGTATTCTTTATTAAATCTCCAAAACCCTTATCTCGAAGCCAACTAAAAGCTTCATCGGTACGACTTTCAGGTATTCTTGCACCATAAAATGGTTTAACTTCAACTTGCGTACCATCAGCAAGTTTGATTGCGTTCACACCAGCTTCTTGCATAAGCTCTGGTATTTTTCGTTCCTGATAATCTTTGTATTTAGCTTTTTTGAGAGAAAGAACTTCCTCAGCTTGGTCTATTTCATTTTCAAGTTTTTTCATTTCATTACAAGCATCTGAGATTGATTTCGTGCTTGCAGTATCAACTTCTAAATTTGAAAACTTTTCGATATCCATATCTAATTCGGTTTATAGACTTTCCTCTTGCAAAGTCAAATAGAAAAATATACAAGTTATTTGGATATGGCTGAATGGAAATACCCCTATAAGACGAAACCCTATGAACATCAAAGACAAGCATTAGCCGAATCAGCTGATAGAACTACTTATGCATTGTTTATGGAGATGGGAACGGGTAAAACTAAAACTACAATAGACAACATTGGTTACCTATTTTTAAAAAAACGTATAGATGCTGCGCTTATTGTTGCCCCAAAATCTGTTTATACAGTTTGGCGAAATGAGATAGACACACATTTACCCACAGAGATTGATAGATCTGTGTTTGCGTGGAAAGTTGATAAACCAAAACAATATAAAAAATTTTTAACTGAAAAAAATAAATTAAAGTTTTTTTTAATCAATGTAGAAGCGTTGTCTACAAAAAAAGGATTGGATGAATGTAATAGATTTTTAATTAACCAGCCAAATAATATAATGGTAATTGATGAATCCACGACCATAAAAAACCCAAAAGCAAAACGAACAAAAAACATTTTAGCATTAAGATGGCGAGCGCGTATGAGGCGTATATTAACAGGATCACCAGTAACAAAATCTCCATTAGATCTTTATACACAATGTGCTTTCCTTGATCCAGCATTATTAGGATTTAAAAGCTTTTATGCTTTTAGGAATAGATACTGCACCTTTGATGAGGTCTATGTAGCAAGAGGTGAAGCTATTATGGTGCCTGACGGATTTACTAATTTGGATGAGTTAGAACAAAAGCTTAAAGATTTTTCATTAAGATTGACTAAAGATGAGTGTCTAGATATTCCTGAAAAGATTTATCAAAAAAGAGAGATAGAGATTTCAGGCGAGCAAAGAAGAGTTTATCAAAGACTTAAGATAGAGGCATTAGCTAAATTTGAGAATGAAACAATATCAGTTCATAATCAATTGACAGAAATACTTAGACTACATCAAGTTGCAAATGGGTATTGTAAAAGTGATGATGGTGAAATAATACAATTTGATAATGAAAAACTAAAAGCCCTGCTTGAGATATTAGAAGAAACAGATCAGAAGGTTATTATATGGGCAACATATGTTCATAACATACATGAAATAATAGGAAAGCTAAGTGAAAAATATGGAAGCGAATCTGTAGTATCTATTTTTGGTGAAGTATCACAACAAGATAGAATGGTTGCCGTTGACCGTTTTCAAAAAGATTCTAAATGTAGATTCTTTGTTGGTAATCCTACTACAGGTGGTTATGGATTAACTTTGACTGCTGCAAAGTATGTAATTTATTATTCTAACAATTATAATTTAGAAGTTCGTTTACAATCTGAAGATCGTGCTCATAGAATCGGACAAACTAAAAATGTAGTCTATATAGATATTATAGCAAAAGACACAATTGACGAGCGAATCGTCCAAGCTCTTAAGAAGAAGATTCAACTATCTGCTAAAACTTTAGGTGACAAAGCCAAAGATTGGCTACTTTAACCTTTTACCATTGCTTTTTTATACTGCTCTAATCTCTCAAGGAATTTATCAGCGTATTCGTGTAATACAGGCTCTGAGAGCTTGAATTCTTGGTATTGCAGGTCTCGGGTCGCAATAGCCACTACACCCTGCTCTATGGGCCCGTAATGCGTTTTATGGGCTAAATAATAGGCACCTAGCTGACATTTATAGTCTTCTACCCATTCTTCCCTTTTTGGTTTATTGGATTGTTTAAAATCAACTATTGATGGTTTTCCATATGCCATAGCTACTAGATCTGTAGTTCCTGCGTATTCTTTTTTATAAGCTAATGAAACCTCATTACCCCATACCTCGTCTATTCTTAAAGAATCCTTTATGACTTCAGCCATTTTTCTAGGTTTAATTCCTTCTTGAGTTTCATTAAAGTATTTTTCACCATTATAATAATACTCAAGGACTCGATGCATTTCAGTACCTACTGTAGATGCATTATTCATAATTCTGTCAGCTTCTTGATGACCAACTCTTCTTCTCCAATCATCTAAAAACTTTCTGTCTTTTGTAGCAGATAAAATTGTTGTTACACTTGGTACAGGAGCTTCATCAACCAAATACTTTCTTCCTGTCTCTGATTGAAATCTGTTATGTTTTTTATAAGAATATTTTTTGTTTATTTTAATTAGTGACATTACACTAATTAGCTAATAAATTTACCAAAGTCAAAATAATTGCACCCATACCACCAACTAATGCAACAAAGAACCAGTTTACTTTCTGTCTTACATCATCCAGTCCTTTATGCATATGGTCTTGTTGTTTTTTTAGACCAGATATGTGTCCGTATAAAGCAATAATATGCTCACCAGTTGTTTTAGGAGTTTTTCCGTTAGCCACGATTCTGTCTCCTTTGAGCTATAGCTGCAGCAGTTGTGTCAAATGGGAATAACTGTTGAACTTGTTGTGCACTAACCTGTCCTGTGGGTTGTGTGGTCATTTGTGGTACTTGTGGTAATGGTAAATTTGGAACCTCTGTTTGAGATCTGTCATCTCTTGGATCTTCAAATGCATCTCTTGCTTGGTCAATACTCGTAGCCATACCGTTATATAAAGCTACCTCTTCTTCTTTTTGTTTCTCACTTGGTAATTGTGTAAGCTCTTCATCATACATAGCTAGAACAGTAGATTCAGGAACATTTTCTAAATTAGGACCATAATTAGGAGTATCTATGGATACAGCTTTGCTGTCCAAGTAATTTGTTATTTGTTCAAAGTCTACTTGTTTTGGATCAATTTTTATAAAATCATCGTCATCATTAAAGAATTTATTTAATGCTTTAAAAAATGTTTCTCTTTTTTGTGCAGGTAAAATTTTTGCTTTTGGAGTTACCTTCGTGCCAACAATTTGGGCTATCTCTTGAGGTCTCAACGTATCATTAACAACTCTTAGTAATTGAGGATCAGTTAAAACTCTACCAGCATATCTACCTACAAGTAAAAGAGATAAAAATGTTATTAAAGGGCTGTCAGTAGCAGCTCCAGCTCCCGCACCAATTGCTACTCCTGTCAAACCTCCGATACCAGATAATTGTAATCTTCTTTGAATGAAAGTAGATGAGTTTGTTACTGGCACATCTGAAATCAGTTGTAAATGTTGAGCAAAATCTCTTAAATCTTGTACAGATCTTTTAGCTGCTTGTCTGCTTCCTGTAATTGTGAAATATGCATCTTCTAACATCTGAGATGCAGATTGAGCTTGTCTCGTTGCTCCAATACCTAGAGTATCAATAAACGTATTGGCATCAAATTCTTTAAAATCATCAGGACCAAATTTGTAATTTTTTGTGTTTACTAAATTATCTGCACTTGTTTTTGTACTGTAAGATCCACCTGCTTGTGTTAATTCTGCTAAACGATTAGCATCATCCATTACAGATGTGAAAGGTTTTACAGACAAATCACCACCTCTGAATATTTTACCCATTACACCTAATGAAATTTGTCCTTGACCTACCGCACCTTGCAATGGTTTACCAACAAAAGATCCTATGTACGCGTCATGTAAAAATTTAGAAAAAGATGATTTAAATAATTTAACACCTTTTTCACTAAAACCCTCAAAACCTTTTTGTGCTCCAATCATTTTTTTATAAGTTTGTAATGCTGATGGAGATCTTGATGTGAATACAGCGTCTTCAAATGTTTTAAATAAATCTTCTTTCGGCATATTAGTTCTACCTAAAAAGTTTATCAAACCTTTACCTGTTAAAGCGTTGGAATCTATTTTTTGTAATTTTTTTTTTAAAAAATAACCTTCATTATCATAAAGTTTCATCGTTCTAGAAAAAGCCTCATTTGCATTTTTCATTTTTGTAAGCAAAGAATTTCCTGCTTTTACTGTCGTATCTATAAGTTGTTTACCACCAGCACTTCGAAGACCACCAGCTCCAGCAACAGCCTGAGCAAATTTTTCATCTTTCATTAATGCATTAGCATTTAAATTTTTTCCAAAACTAGCTACATCTAATTCTAACGCGTTTTTTAAAGCACCAAATTCTTGGTTCATAGCGTAATATTTTGTTTGGTTTCCTACATCGTTTAAAAGTTTATTCATGAATTTAAATTGTTTAAAAGTAATGTTTTTACCTTTCAATGCGCCAGTCATTGCCATGAATGTATTTAATGGATCACCCTCCTCTAATAACTTTTGTGCTGCTGCTGAATTACCTTCCTGAAACGCTTTGAAAGCATCTGGTATTTCAGCACTTCTTCTTGATAAAAATAATTCTGCCTCTTTGACTATATTGTCAGTGCTCATAATAGCAGGATCTAAAGCAAGATCTGCAGCTTTATAAAAGTTATCGTATAATTTATCATACGCAGCTACGTTTTGTGCGTACACTTTTCTCATTTGATCTATTACTTCTTGACCTAAAAAAGCTTGGTGATAAACAGGAGCAATAGATTCTACATTATCAAAAAATACTTTAGAGGTCGCTTGTTCTGTTTTAAGTAAAGCTTTATCAGCTATCGGAGAGATACCTGGGAAAACACCAATAGTTTTAAAAAAATTTCTTGCTGGTTCTGACAAACTACCATCTCTTAAAAATCCAAGTAAGGGAGCATCCAATCCTTTATCTCTAGCAAATTCTGCATACTTTTTTTGCGCAGCACCTGTTGTACCAAAAATTTTATTTAAGCCTTTACCTAATGCCATAAATAAAGGGGTAATACCTGTGGCTGCCGCATTAAATAAAGCAGCGTTTTTCACTGAGACTAAAGCTGATTCTACAGCATTTAATTTTTCAGGTGGTTTGTAAGGTATTTCTGATAAATCTTCCATGATACCGTTATAAATGTCTTCTCCTAAAATAGCATCGGCAGCTGAATAAGCTAAATCTCCGACACCTGCGCCTGCTGTACCCGCTACTGCTGTTCCTACTTCAAATCTACCTAAAGGACTTTTTGCTATTCTTGTGATGGGTCTTGCTGCAAACGTATCACCTAATTTAGCTGCAGCTGTGGCAGCAGCTTTTGTAAATTTAAATCTTGCTGGTAATTTATTTGCTAAATTTTCAAAAAATCTTATGCCTTTTGTTTTTAATTTTCCTCGGTCTTTGTATTGTTGAAGAACTTTATCTTTATTAAAATATTGATAGGCTACAGCTCCACCCACATCACCAGCTAAAACTGATGTAGTTCTACCCGTGAATATAGAATCAGCTAAAGGTATTTTAGAATCGTCTAATTCAAATGCAGCTGAAAGAGGATCTCTTGCAACAGTTTGGGCTTGTGAAATATCTATTCTAGCTTTGTTTCTTTCATCTAATATCTGATTAACATTTTTCTCAGATTTAATTACACCATTTTTAATTAAAACATCTACAGCTTCTCTTTCATTTGCATTTAAATTTTCTGGTGCAAATTTGTTATCTTTAATCGCTTGAGTAATTTTATCAGCGAATTGTTGTTGTTTTAAAGTAGCCATTAGTTTGGTATTGCCTTTTGAATTAAAATATCAAAGGCATCCTCAGTTGATTTTGGTTTTACAGTTTTCTCATTTTTTCTAGGCGCAGCTTTTGTTGCTTTATATATTTGTCCTATAATATTTTGAATTGCTATGTCTGAATTACCAAGAGTTCCAAATCTAGTTCTTCTAACAGCATTCTTCTGTTTAACTCTTCTTAATAGTTCTTCATATTTTTCTTGAATACGAGCAGGGTTTTTAATTAATCTGAACTCTGTAAGCTCTTCTAAAAGTTGTAAGTCTCTGTTTGTTAACCTGTCTTTTTCTTTCAAAGCATTAGCTAATGAATAAGTTAAGAATCTTGCATTAACTTCTAATTGTCCTAATACTTTTGCAGCTTCATTACCCTCATCCAAACCTGCTTGAAACTCTTTTTCTAATTTTTTTAAAGCATTATCTGTTCTCTTTTGTAAATTACTAAATTCTTTTTCTGATAATGGATCTTCAACATTTGTCATTGTAAAGTCACCACCTGCTCCTTTGATTCCTTCAATTACGGCACTAGGTAAAGCTTTCAATGTATCAGCAGCACTTAAAATTATAGCAGCAGGACCTTTTACTTTGCTTCCGATTTGTGGGTCTTTGAATAATTTTATTGAATCTTCTAAGATATCTTGAGAAATATATCCATCAGATAAAAGTTTTACTTGATCAAAATAATTTTTATCTATCGTTCTTTTGTAGAATGTACCTGCATTTTGATTTACAGGTCTCAAATTATTTTGTTCATCAACAACAAAATAATTACCTGTGTCTCTATCTTGTTTAGCTTCATAATATATTCCATTTATTAAGATAGATCCGTTATCAAACTTACCTTGTTTTCTATCTTTATTAAACATTTCATACAATTTTATGTTTCTATCTGTAGCTGCAGTTACAAAATCTCTATAATTTTCATCGTTTTTCATTTTTAAAGCAATAGCTCCATCAAACGCAGGTCCCATAACTGTTGCAGCTATTTCTACAGCTCCTGCCAATCCTCTTTTATTTGTTTTTCCTGAAATCAAACCTAGAGCTAATTTTGTTAAAAAATAACTTTTAGGATTAACTTCAGTCTCTCTCGGATTTTGTAAATCTACTAAAAACTTTTTACCTAAATCAATTTCTTTATCGCCTGATGGTGTGCTTTGTTCAGTTTCTACGCCCAAAGTTTTTGATAATGTAACATTAGGGTCTTCTTTAGCGTCTTGTATAGTCTCAGGTTTATCAGCCACAGCTGTTGGATGGTTAGGATCATTAGATTTGTTTGGTATCTTTCCATATTCATCTGGATTATCTAACACTGTTTGCACTTGACCTTCTGAGATTAAACCATCTGTCATAGCAGAGGCTATATTCAAAGCTTTGAGTTGATCAGTAATATTAAATTTACTCATCAATTGTCCCGTAAGTATTGCTGCTTTATTTCTTGTGTCCTCTAAATTAGTTTGTTCTTTTCTTTGTGCCTCATCTAATATTGCCATTTCAGAGTCAGGATCAGAGGTTAATGTCTCGTCTACTCTCACACCTTCATCCAAAACAGTTTTAGCTTTTTTTGTGTCTTGCGCTAAAGAATCTAAATCTTGGTAGTTATATCTTTTTTCAATAAATTTATTTATGTTTCCTATTTTTTCTTTCTGCTCTTCAGTCAATGGAGTAGCAGCAGTTTTAAAATCTTGTGATGCTATAGTAGTAGCTTTTGCTAAATCAGATGTTCTTAATCCACTAAAACCTCTAGTAAGTCCTGGTAGATCTCTTTCGTATAATGATAACGTTTCATCAACATCTAAATTATTTCTTTTTGCATATTCTTTAACAAACTCTCTTTCTCTATTACGATTCTTAAAACCTTGAATCATTTTACCGCCAGCTAATGTAGCTAAACCTATTCCAGTAGCTCTTTTAAATGGCATGTTACTTAGCATACCAAAAGGAGTGAATCTTGAAATTCTATTTACTGCTTGTTTAGCACCAGGAATAAAACGAGCACCTAATAAACTTAATTCTCCTGCACCAACTCCAGCTGCTAGTCTCGGATCAATAGCTTCTAATCCACCATAAACAGCAACGCCACCTGGTCCAGTTCTTAATGCATCTTTACCAAAATTTTTTAATGCGCCTATACCTGAAGACATTGTGTTAGTAAATCTTTGTCTTAAATTAGGAGGCATAGGACCGATCATTTCTCCATTTGCTGCTTTAATAGGTTTTAATGCACCTTTTTTTAAAGCTTGTTTTCTAAATAATGGTCTATTTAAAACTTTATTTAGGGACATTACTTCCCTCCCTGCATACCTTGGAATGCTTGGAATGCTCCGATACCAGTTCCTATAGATTGAGCTAATGGGCTAGTCTGAGGTGTAGTTGCAGCTGTTAATGAAGATTGTGATTTAGGTCCAGCAGCATAAACATTAGATAAAAATTCAGCTCTTTGAAAAGGTTCAAAAGATTGTTGTAGTTGTGATTGTCTAGCAGCATCTAACGTAGTTTGAGCTAGTTGTCTTTGTAAACCACCTGCTTGTAACAATTGATTTAAATCAGCTTGTGCCATTTGTTGCTGACCTTGACCAATGTTTGCCAGTTGAGTTCCTATATTGCCTTGCATTTGTTGCTGTTGTTGAGCAGCAGTTAACGCTTGACCAAAACCTCTTTGTTGAGCTAAACCAACTTGACCTAATCTAGCTCTTTCTAATTCTGCTTGTGCAACTCCCTCTCTACCTCCACCAAAAGCTCCTGACGATACTGCACTTGCTGATAATCTATTTTGAGCTTGTGCTGCTTGTCTATTAATTTCATCTACTACATATGATTGATAAGGATTTAAAAATTGATTTATGTTTGGTGTTTGTGCAGCAAGTAGTTGTCCGATGCCCGATGTTACTGTTGGTTGACCTACTCCTGTTGTTCCTGCTGCTGTGAATCCTTGTTGCTCTAAAGCACTAAAAGGTGCAACCTGCATAGCAGGTATTGCTACTGGTTTTCCCGCAACACCACGAGCTAAATCCATTAATTCTATTTTTCGTTCTTCGATACCTGGAGCTTCTCTAATTACAGATTGAGTAAATTGATTTCCACTTGAAGCTGGGGCAGGTGCATTACTACCGCCTCCACCAAATATACTTGATACTATAGATCCCATTATAAATCTTTCTCCATTTGTATATGTTTAGCTTTCCATCCCCATTTTTTTGATACCTTAGACCAACCTGGTCTTACCCAAAAGCTAAGCTTTTTGCATCCGTTTAGTTTAGCAAACTTTGTGACTGTATTCACTATCTTGTCCTCCCATAAATGTCTTTTTCTCCCAGTACATATAATCGATTCAAGTTGAGAATAACTTGGTAAAGCAGCAATACGAGTTACAAATAGAGCAAAAACTTGATTTAGTTCTTCTTCATCGCTACCGAAGACAAGAAACAATTGAGCTTCGTCTTTTTTAAGTAAGTCTTTAATATCTTTGGGTTCTGCAAAACCCCCTGAGTATTTCAATGCCTCTGCAATCATAAAATCACATAATGGCCAAAACTTATCTATGTATTTTGGCTCTACTGATAAAACAGATATATCAGGTTTAATTGGCTTGGGCTTTTGCATTTCTACTTCCTTCTAATAAATCAAAAACTCTTTTATATCGTTTCTGTTGTTCGTAGAAGTATTGTGCACCTTTTTCTCTCATATCTTTCATGCTACTTGGATTTGCACCAGCTATGATTCCTGCGCCTAATACTCCATCTGCTCTTGTTACAAACTCTCCGTCCGCTAGTTGAGCTAACATTGTATCCTCGTCTTTATCTCCTGTGCCAGACCCATCTTCGACATATCCTGATGCTCTAACATAGTTGTTCGAATCATCTTCACTATGGGTTCTTTTACTTGGTAAGTAATTTATACCACCTTCATTAAAGTTTTTAATTTCTGCTAGCCCACCTTCTTTTAGTCTGTTTCTTTCTATTGCATAAGAGCCCATTCTAAAGTCACCTTGATTTTTAGGATCGGCTTCAGGTATGTATGGTTGTTCAAAAGTTTTTTCTGTACCGTCTACTGGGTCAATATATTTAAATCCACCTCTTTGTTTTTGTAGTTCGGCTACAGCTAAATTATATGTTGGTGTAAACACGTCTTGTGGTTGAGGTTCAAAAGCACCTGAGAAATAACTTAGTGCTCCAACACCAAAAGCCGCCTTTAGTGGATCTATTTCCATTTCACCAGGCACACCTTTTCTTGATCTCATAAATAATTTTTGTAACACGTTTCTATTGTCAACAGTTGGTGCATTAGTTTGAGTAGCTGCAGCTAAGTAATCTGATGCTGTTCTATTTGGAATTAAATTACCAAATTTATCTGTTCCTAAAAATTCAGGTTGTGTTTGTCCAACTCCAGGTATTGAAGCAAACTGAGGGAACATACTTGTGATAGGAGTAAATGATTGTTGTGCTCCTGCAAAACCTGGAATGCCTAAAGCTGATCCGCCACCTAAAATTCCTTTACCCCCATAGTATCCAGCTGCAGCTCCTGTAAGTCCGCCTAATAATCTTTGAATTCCTGATCCACCAGCGTCTTTAGATCCTTTATAACCTTTGTATCCTCCGTAGGCTGCTAGTGCGTAGGGTAAAAATGCGAGTGGTCCTGCCATAATATTATATATTCCTTAAATTAGCTAAGTTAGAAATATTACCATTTTACTCAGTCTTTATCAACTCATCAGCAAAACAGCCCCTATACTGATGTTCGCCAGCATGTGTTATTCGGTCGGTTATTAAGGCATAACATTTACCACCAATTTGTTTCCATCTTTTACAAAACGCAAAGTCTTCACCAAGGTAGTTTTTTGTTTTGGGGTCAAATTCTGTATCAAAAAGATTATATAAAAACGGTACTTTTATTAACTCACCATTAATAACAGACTTTTGAACTATTTCTTTTTCAGGATAAGCTTTGATCATTTTCTCTAGTGCTTCTCTTTTAATAAGCATACATCCCGTGGGTGAGTGTGTAACCTCAATGACACCATCTTTTATTTTTATATTTTTATCATCTTCAACCTTCATTGGATACGAATATAATCCCTTAAACTTTAAATCTTTAGCATTCTTAATATTACCTTTTGATATTCTTTCCCAAGCTTTGTCCCAAAAAAGTTGCTTTAATGGATAAGGCACAGAAATGACTTCTTTATCTGATGCTATCATTTTAAAAATAGATTGTGTTTGAAACTCAATGTCTGAGTCTATAAACAATAAATGAGTATGGTTGCTCTGCATAAAACTTGATACACATAAATTTCTACCTTGAGTAATCAAAGACGATTTCATAACTTGAAATGATGCTTGGATATCGTTAGTTACACAATGTTTTTGAAACTCCAAACAAGCTTGAAAGTAATGTATAGAAACATCACTATGTACAGGTGTGGCTACAAAAATAGAAAACTTTTTAGGTTTAAGTTTTTCAGTTTTTATTTCTTTTTTTGGTTCATTAAACCAAATTGGCTTACTAGGGTCTTGTTCGTTTTGCATTGATTGCTCCTTCTAAAAATCTTTTCCATTGGTCACCTATAGACTTCCAGCTATAAAAATGATTAAAAAAGTTTTGTTGAAACTTAAGATGTATGTGTAATTGTTCATCATTAATTTGTTCAGGTATTCCATCAATTACAGATGCAAATTGCATAGCTAAATTTCTATAATTTTTATCCGTGGGTATGTAAACTGGAAACTCAGAACAAGTCTCATAAAGTGCTCCGTTGTCCGTTGTTGCTACATAGAGACCACAAGCCAAAGATTCAAGAGCAGATATACAGAAAGACTCTTCCCAAATATTAGGATAAACAAAAGCATCATAAGTATGCAGATTATCTAATATATATTCATTAGGTTTGTATCCTATATAATTTACATTAGGTAAATTTTCCGCTTGTTCATATAATTTTTTATATCCATCATCATTATCTTTTTCAAAATCACTGCCATAAACTTTTGTGCTACTGTAAACATCTAGTGAAATGTTAGGATTTTTTACTAATTGCATAGCCCCTAATAAAACAGATAATCCCCTCCAAGGAGTTGGATGATAAATTAATTTAATTTTTTCTCTTTTTGGTTTTGGATCTCTTAATTTTATTTCAGGTATACCATTTTTTATTACTGTGCTTTTTTCAGCTGGTATATCAAAGGTCTTTCTAAATTGTTCGTAATTCCAATGTGAATTAAATACATAATAATCATATTGATTTATTTGTTCTTTATCTTTAAAAAATTGTTGAAAGTGTGGTTGATCGAGAGCCATCTTTTGCCAAAGTATATTTATCTTATTTGCAGAAAGAGGAACTTGTCCTGGTACAGATAAACAAATTTGACATTGATCTAAAATATCTTCTGAAACATACTGTTTTAAAAATTTATATTGTAGTTCAGTTCCGCCTGATGGTTTCATCTTATAAATCCATTTATAGTTAATCTACAGTTGTCAATATTATCTCCGTGATGACCGTAAGCTGTATGTCTATATCTTGCATCAAACCATACTAACCTATTTTTTACAAACTTAAAATCGTTTACCATTTGATCTTCGGTATCAAAAAATTTCGTACCGCTGTTTAGGTTTGTATTACTTAAATAAATTAACATTGAGTACAAGCACTCATCTGAATGAATAAAATCATCTGCCATATCACTTGCATTTCTAGCGTGAATATATAAACTTACATCTCTACCTCGCACATTTATATTCGAAATAGTAAGATATTTCATAATGTGATATTTAAATAATGGATTAACATCACCTAATTCTTCACTTCTCTTTCCAGGCCAACTTGTTAAATCTTTTTTACCTATGCGGTCAGGGTGTTCGTTCAAAGAATATAATTTTGTTTTTTTAGCTTCTGCATAGATTACTTCAGGTAATTCAAAAAAATTATCTATTTGTGTGCAAATCATCTTTAAGTTTTACTTTTTTTTATACCAAGTTGCAATAGTGTATCTTTCACCGTTGGTAACTTTCTTTACTCCATGAATTAATTCCTTACCTGTAAAAAAGATTGTTTTATTTTTAAAGGGTCTTACTATAGTTCCCTCTCCAAAATAAGTCTCGCCTCCATCAAAATTATCATTCAAAAACGTAATAGATGCAATTGTTATATCTTTCTCACGATCATCAACGTGTAATTTTTGTGAAGACCCGTTTGGCCATAAAACCATTTGCGTCCATGAAATTGTATTATCATACACATAAGGTTCATATTTTTTATTGAGCCAAGGCAGATCTTGACCTTCAAGTGACAGAACAAACGTATCTCTATATTTTTTTAAATTGTTTTGATTAGAATGAAATCCCATTAACATTTTGTTTATTTCATTATTAGAAAAGATATCGTAACGAATATCTATATAAGGACTCATTTTTGAGTTTTACTAAACATGGGAAGGTCAGGAACCTGTACTTCAACATCAGTGGCTAAATCTTCTTGGGGGTGTTCTTTCAAAAAAGCCTCTTTTGTTTCGTACCTCTCCCCTGTTTTCATACTTCTATAAATCGTTTTTGTTTCGCATTTAATTTTGTGGTAAACTGTCATAAAATTTATTTATACTATACTAACGTCCTTGTCCAATATATTTCTTACGCGAGGAAATTCTTTTACTATAACTTTTGGCATGCTGACCAGGCCGTTTCTTTGGTGTTCGTTTGTGATAATTATTTACCCCAAACATAGGTTTCTTCTTAGCCATTTTCCTGCGATCTATCTATTTGTGCGTAAGATATTATACCCTGTATTTCATTTGCCGTGCCCGCTGTCATTTTAAGTATATCACCTCCCTCAAGAACTAAGGTTTGAGTAATTATATTTGAAACAGTATTTGCTGCTATTTCTTTTCTAGATATAGAAAAAGTAGCTGAAGCTGAAGTGTCTGTAACTTGCACTGACAAGCTTACTGGATTACTACTAGAATTATCTATCTGAATTTGTTTTAATAAAAAAGTAGCACTTGTTGGACAAGACAAAATAGATGTTGTGTCTGTTGTAGTTAAATTAATTCCTTGATTTTTGTATTGTATTGTCATGATAAAAAGTAAGTAAATGCATCCTGTTTATTTTTTATATCATTCTCATATGAGAAGTTCAACTGAGACTGCAAAGTTCTGAATGCTTGTAGAATTTGTCTTTGATCTTCTTGAGAATATTGAGATTTGGGTTCAGGTATTTGTATTGTTATTTTAGCCATTACCTTCTTCCATCTACTCTTACATCAAATCTAAAAGTGCCATATCTCCAAGTTTCATCAACGCTATCACATTCTATTTGTACAGCAGCTAATCTAGCTCTAGCTCTAGTGTCAATTTTTGTTGTACTCGATGTAACAGTGAATGGACCAAGTGGACTAGAGGCTGCAGTGCTTCCTTGAGGAAAAGCATTTAAAAATATTGTTACTTTTGCATTACCGCTAATTCTTTTAAAGTCAGGCATAAATCTTTTTACACTCATTAAAAACTCTCCATCTCCTGGAACTCCCTGCCTACCATTCAAATCAAACTCACCTGATTTTATAAACGCTGGAATAGCTGTAGTTGTGCCATCTCCATTGAGTTGGTTTACACCTATTTCATGTGCGTAATAAATTGTTGCACCATTAGATACCCCACTTACAACAGGAAAGGTAGGAGTATCATTGGCTTCAAAATCTGTTGCATAAGGTACCTCAAATACAGTAGATCCCATCCAAGTGGTCCTGTCTAAAGTACCAGTGGTCCAAACGTTTTCAGCATAATTATAGGTAACAACTTTATCTATGTTTGTAGAACCTGATGAAGGATAAAACCAATTTATTTCAGAATACAATTCATTTATTCCACCATAAACTATTTGCCCTGAATCAAAATTTATACCTGGGTTGTTTCCTGATGTGGTAAATACAAAATCTTCTACAAGACATGGTAGTGATTTTACTGTACCATCATATACAAAAAATCCCCCTGTTTTTCCCATCCAAAAGACTGCACCATTTGCAAATACCCCTGCATGTTGTCCTAACAAACCAGCATTAGATCCAACCTTTCTTATAGAAAAAGTAAAAGGCGGTCCTACAAATTGCATTTCATACGCAGCAGTATCTGTTAAAACTAAAATATAATCTTTACCTTTGAAAGCTCCTACAATTTGTGTTCCATCGTCTAGTTTAAATGTTCCTGCGGTGTTCGTTGAAGTAGGTGCATAATCACTTTTGTTTTCTTGATCAGAAAATCTTATAAACATCTTATCTTGAGATGAAGGTGTTCCAATTGTTGTTTCTGTACCTAAATGAAAAAGATGTCTATCTCTATCAGAAACAATAGTCATTACAGATTTAGTTGGCATCCCTGTGCCAATAACAGCTCTAGTTTGTAAAGCGTTACTTGCTGCAGCATCCCAAGTAAATGTTTCACCATTATGCACTGTAGCAATTAAAAAATTTCCAAAGTTATCTAAAGACCAATTTGCTGGATCAATAGTCACTGTGCTAGAGGTAGAGGCATCACCCCATCCTATGTATTCTGAAATATCTGTTACAGTAGAACCATTGGCGTGCTCTACAGCTGTTGTTGAATTTATTCCTCTAGAAATTCCGCTAATTGTGTTTGTTCCCGTATTGTTAGAAGTATAGCTCATATCTTCTGAACCAATTCTTATTTTCCCTGAGCTTGGAAAACTAGCGGTGCTGGTTAAAACTACCGAAGTAGCACCTATCAACATTACTCCTCCATTATTTACGGTTGTAGTAACTTGTGCCACTGTACGTCCACCCCAAAGATAAGTTCCCCATCCATATCCTGCACTTTGTGTTAACGGTCCAACGGTTACATAAGGTCTTACATCAAGTGTTCCGTCATTAGTTACACCTGATTTGCTTTCTGATGATGGCATAGTAATTGTTAAGGTTGTAATTGTTGGTACAGACTTTACTTCAAAAAGTTTGTCGTCAAAGTCAGAAGCTGTGAAATCTGTATTTGCACCCGTAAAAGACCCAGCGTTTGCAAAAGTAATTAAATCACCCACAGCTAAATTATGTGCTGCTGTTGTAGTAATTGTAATTGTTGCTGATCCGTTGGTCGTTGTAATATCTGCACCTGTAGAAAAATTGTCAGTATCTAAAGGAGTAATGTCATAAAAGGCACCACCAAAATATATTATTAATACCTTATCAGTTCCAATAGCAGCATATTTTTTTCCTTCAGTATTAGCCCAAACGTGCTGTGCTCTTGCTGCTCCAACTAATTTTTCGTTTACAAGAGCTTGCCACCCACCTATTTTTTCAGGTTCGCCATATCTAAACCTAATATTGTCACCATCAACAAACCTACCCTCTGCATCCGCAGGTGTGGATTGTTTGTCGAATCCTGGTGCTATATTTACTTTTGCTAAAGGCATACGGAATTATACCACTAAAGTATGTTGTTTGCATCATCCACAATATTTTGCTTTTCTGGCGGTAATCCTTCTTGCATTTTAATACCCACATGAACTAATATTTGGGAAAGTTTAGAGGTAGCATCAACACTAAAAGTTAACTCTTTTTTCTTCTTTATTGTTTTTATTTCTTTGGCACTAAAAGTAAATTTTGCTGCGCCAGTATCAGGATCTTGGACTATTTTCATTTATTTGGTCTCCTTTATGGTCTTTATAAGGTCCTTTAGCATCTACATAATGTAGAAATACTTGCATATGATAATCCCCAGGAAAAGCCTCTCTCCAATGCTCGACATCACAACCATTATATATTACGGCATCACCAGCTTGTAGAACTAAAGGTTTACCATCCATGTATATTGGCCAATCGTAATGATCAGAATCAATACAAACTGTTGCACTAATTTCACATGAAGGACGATCTTTGTGTTTTTCTAAAATAGCATTGTATGTATAACATCTCCAAAAAGTATAAGTTTCTAGCAGATCAATACCAGTTGCTTTTTCAAAAATAGGTTTTTTTAATTCTAGGATTGTTTGCATTAAAAGATCTTTATAAAAGTAAGTATCACCGTTATTATTTTGCATTACGTCAAAGCTATCAAAATTTTCATAATGTCTTTTTTTGCAGTATGATCTAATCAGAGCTATCTCATCTTGGCTTAGTAAACCTGGAACAAATTTATATGATAATTTATTTAAAGCAACCATGATACTAATACAAACCTCTTTCCTTTTGTGACTGGAGTTACTGAGTGTGGATATAAAAAATTTGAAGGCCAAATAATTACTCTGCCAGGTGCACTTGTTACTGTTTTATAAACCTCTGAATTTTTATCAGGATTATGAAATCTTAAATCCCCACCCTCATAATCATTATTTAAAAAATAAATTATACTTAGTGTCCTAGGCACATCGTGACCATGATCAACGTGAGGAACGTAATGTCCTCCTTCACCATATTTCAAGGCAGTAACATTAGTAATTCTTTGTGCTAACGTTCCTGTTGCGCTACCTACATCTTTTTCATACTTATGCGCACATTGTCTGAATACATTTGTCAAAAAATGTGTCCAGTGAGTATCTGTCATAGTGTTTTTGTTTCCAAAATCATGTGTTTTTGTGTCTCTAACTTTTTTATGAACTTCACGTTTTTTTACATCAGAACCAACAATTGAGGCATCGTAGAAATCACCTTTATCATTTAAATATTTTATTAATGATCCAATTATTTTAGGGGATAATGTATTGTCATACACTTTTATAAAATCTTTTAATTCCATTTTTTTTTACGCCAAAATAGTTTTTGATAGTTTTTGTATAAATGTCCTTTTAATTTAACAAGTCCACTCATAAAATTCAACCTTGGTCTTTCCTCTACAGAAGATGTCCAATTGTCTCTTTTAAAAGGTATTACTTGTGCATAAGGTGTTCCCCTTTTAATAATCGTATCTAATTCATCATACTTTGATCCATTTACAACTATTGGAAAATTAATAGTTGAAGGATATAGGTCCGTATCTACAATGCCAGGTATTATTTGAAACCTATCTTCATCACTGTGTAAAGGTGGTAAAAATAAACATGAGTAACCTGGTGGAGTTTGTATCATAATAGGATTTAAAATTTTAATAATTGGTTGAGATTTATTTTGTTTGACATATGGACACTCAGTTCCTAATTGATGCACGGGGTGAGCTTGAATTATAGAATCATTAACATTTAGCATAAATCCTCTGCAAAGTGTTTCTACGTCAGAATATGAAAAACCTGTAAAAGTGTCTCTTTTACCATCTTCTTTTTTTACATTAAAACGCAAAATCATATCTTGTGGCATTTTTAAAAGATATCCTGCTGTTAAAGAATCTAAAAAAGGCATGCATCCTTTCAAAGTTTTACTATTAATTTTATGTTTTAATTTTTTATACCAATCAGGTATGTTTTCAGAAATAGGAACAGGATCTATATCTTTAAATATTTCATGTGTTGAATTTGGATATATGAATTTTATGTGTTTTGATGATGAAAACATCATCCACTTATAATATTAAAAACAGTGTAATGCAACAAAAACTCCATTATCTTTAAGTTCTTTTCTTAATGGTGTTCTTGGATAAGTCTGATTATCTACATCTACTGAGTTTAAGTAATTTAAACAAGCCTGTGCTTCTGCTATTTTTGAGTGATTTGTTTTGTATGCCACTTTTCCTTCAAGCGTAGCTTTGAATACAGAAAAATCATTTTTGTATTCATCTTCAACTTCTTGTGTTTCGTCAATGGTGTTTGTCACAAATGAAACATTGTTTCCATTGCATTCTATTGCACTTGTACCATCGAAAAAGTTGTCATAATCTGAATCACTTACTTCAATTACAGTTAAACCTTCTTTGTTATTGATGTAACTTTCATCCGCCTCTGTTTTAGTTGCGTGTACGCAACCACAGGGTTCTAAATCAGGGCTAGAAAAAAATAATTTTGCCATTATCCTATATCCTCAAATATCATAAAACCGCCAAGTGAACCAGTATTTTGCGTTTGCCCTGCACCACCTCCAATTTCTTGTGCTTCACCAGGTATCAAAGCTGCTGATGCGTTATTAACTGTAGGAAAGTACGCATAGCTGTTATCAGGAGAATTTGTCATTGGAAATTTCATCATAAAATATCCAACTCCGTCACTATTTGCAGCTGTATTGCCATCAGGTTTTGTAGAAAAATCATAATCTGGATCTACGGGTCCAGTGTTTGCTCTGCCTGGAGCACCTGGTCCTGGTGAACCACCCGATCTTCCTGATTGACCACCTGTGCAAATGATGTTTGTGTTCCAAACAACTGGGTTACCGTTTGTAAATGGTTGTGTAGGTCCCATAGGTTGTACTGGGATGGCACCAATAGAAAAAGGCACAGAGTACGGTTGTGAAATTGGAATTACAAATAAACCAAATCCACCGTGTCCTCCTCTTGTGTTTGCTGGACCAGGGTTAGATTGATTCGGTCCTCGGCCTCCTCCACCGCCTCTTGCGTATAAATGAATTTTAGAACTGTTTGGATTTGCAGTAAATGTGCCCGACTTTCCGTTCGTAGTGTCTACTAAAAGTGGTGAGGGTGTTATTTGATCGTTACTAGTAATCATTGTAGTAAGTCTCATATTTCCTCCACCTGCAGTTCCTGTTGACGCTGCGGTTAATCTTCCGTCCTCATCAACTGTAATTGAAGCAAGTGTATATGATCCTGCTGTTACTGCTGTAGATTGTAATTGGCTTGGTCCAACGGAGTTGGCTGCCATTTTTGTTAAGGTTACGTTTGATTGTGTAATTTGATTTGATGTTACAGAGTTTGCTGCAAGTTTAGCTGTAGTTACGTTTGACTGTAGAATTTGTGCAGTTCCTACAGAGTTTGTTGCCATTTTATTTTGTGTAACGTTTGATTGTAAAATTTTTGCAGTTGTTACAGCATCAGATGCAATTTGAGCTGCAGCTATAGTTCCGCCCATAGTGTCTAAAGAAATTTCTTTTAAATTTGTGCCGTCTGCGTAAGCACCAAATATCGCTGCTCTGTCAGGAGAAAAACCTGTTCCTGAAGCAGTTTTAATTGTTAAGTTAGTTGGATTAGTTAAACCTGTGCAATCAAAAATATAATATTTTTCTATGCCATCAGGTATCGTACAAACTGTGCTAGATGCAATAGATGCAGTAGCAAATTTAATTACCATATTTCTTGCGTTCGATAAAGTAGCATTACTCATTACCAATGCTAAAGTTCCACCGCTTGATAATGTAACTTGTTCAAAACCTGCAATAGCTTGTTGAACTAAATTTAAATTTGTGTTTGTTTTATCACCCCAAGTACCAGCGTTTTGGCCAGTTACCATTAATTCGAGTTTTAGATCTGTAGAATAAGCTGACATAATATCCTTATTTTAACAAAATTAAGCGGCTCGATCAACCTCGGTCCAAACATTATTTACACCAGGATCAATTTCTGCCCATGCAGTTACATTAGCTGAACCAATATTTGCTGTCAACCCTATACCAGTTAACGGTATGTTTGCAGTTCCTGTGGATGTTGTAGAACCAATAGCACTTGTTAAATTAAATCCAGTAATTCCCACTAATTGTCCAGGTATCTCAGCAGGCGTACCTAAGCTTAAGGCAGCTGCCTGACCAGAAACTGGTTCAAATGTGCTTTGCTGTAAACTTATAGATCCTAATGTTAAGGTTGCTTGTATTCCTGTTACATCTACACCTATCTTTAATCCTGCAACAGTGTTACCAATTCCAGTTTGTAATAAACCAGCGGTAGCTGGTGATTCAACAGTAGACTGTACTAAACTTTGTGAACCTTGTGAAAGAGTCATTGCATCTTCACCAACAAAGACAAAAATACTTGAATCTATTTGTATTGAATTTAAACCTTGAGTTATAGTTAATAAATCTAATCCCGAAACAGAAACAGATACGTCTGTTTTAGGACTTACAGCATTAATAGATGATGTCAATGTCTGACCAGTAGCTTGTGCTGAGAATGTATCACCCCAAGCTCGGTTACCCCAACCGCCTCGGCCCCAACCAATTTCTACTAAACCTTCAGCGGTTACTGAGCCAATTGCAGAAGTTAACCCTTGACCTTGTGCAAGTACATCACCTGTTATTCCCCATGATCCAGATCCCCAAGCAGGTCTACCCCAACCTTCACCTGCTCCAGCAAATGCTTCTTCTCCTACCGATGATGTTACTGAAAGTCCTGTAAGTTGAACTGTGGTGCTTGATGCATCGCCCCAGTTACCTTGTCCCCATGTCAGTGCTCCCCATGTATTAGCCATGAAGAACTCCAAACGGAATACCCGCTATAGAAAACAAATTAGTAATGTTAACCATAGCAGGTACCTCCTTTAAATTATGCGATTCTCAATATTGCTGCACTCGTTGTAAATGCTGGAAACTGAATAGTAAAAGTTCCTGCAGTTGCAGTTTTGTCACCGCCAAAATCCAAAACAGCCACAGCTTTATCAGCGTTAGTGTCGTTGTAAATTAAAGCTCCTCTTGCTGTCAAAGTTACTCCCACAAAAGATAAATCAGCAAAGTCTGTAATAGCTGTGTTAGTAGCTAAAGACGTTCCTGTGTTTACAAGTGCTTTACCACCTGAAGAGTATCCACCTGATGGTGAAGATACTTCGTTACCCGTTGTAAAAGATGTTGTCGATTTTCCTAAAGTAGCCGAGTTAGTGTACATTGATAGTTTAAATGAGTTACCACCTGGGTTACTAAAATTGTGAGTTGCTTCTAATAATTCTTTTTTAAAAGAATTACAAATTGCGTTAGTTGTTATTGCCATTTTTTCTCCTTAATTAAATTTATGGTGACGGTGAAGGTATTTTTATTCGAGGAACTCCACTGTCGTACTCTCCTCTTCTTCGTCTACCCATTTGCTGTAGACCAAAAGCTTGTATGCTTTGATTATACCTGTCAGAAGAGAGTTTGTATAGATCTTCAGGTCCCTTTAAAAATCCAAAACACTCTCGTAAAACTCCATAAAGGAGCATAGCTTCTTGGTGTTCTGATAAATAAGTATTTGTTGAACTGTCGAAATGCGGAGGATCTTTTATATAGTTTATTTGTATTTGAAAGGCTGCATTAGGCGTAGGAGCCAATAGAATATTAGTCTCATCCCAGTTAGCATAATATTTTGGGGTCCCTGTTACCGTGTCATTTGGGGAAAACTCAGATATGAAGCTAGTATCTCTTTTTTCCAAAAAGTCTCTAACATTAGAATTAATAACTTGAACAGATCTTAATATTAAAGCATCACTAGGCATAGAAACATATCTGTTACCGTTTGTTGTATTTGAAGTTGCGTATTTTCTTAAATCATCGTAATCTACCTGACCAGCTATATCTAACTCTGTATTTCTTATGAACTGATCTAATAATGTATCACTTAGAACATTACTATCCACTTCAGTGTAGTTTCTTACTTGAGTTAAAAAATTTGTATATGTGATTGCCATTATGATATGCTCACTGTTACAGACCCTACTCTAGAAGAAGCTTCTCTTCTTCTGTTTTGTAAAGATGGATCTCTTGGTGTCATTGTTTGTAAACTTGTTGTAATTCCGTTACTTGTAACTTCAGTTTCAAAAGTTTCAAAAGCAAAGTCTCCAGGTAAAGTTAAGTTAGCTACACCAACTGAAGTACCTCCTGAATCAGCTAATGTAACATCGTTAGAAGCTACAGTTTTAGGTTGTTGAAATCTCATAGGTCTAACTTTTTGTAAAGCAATTGCATCAGCGGTAACCCTTTTCCTTCTTATCTGAGGGTGTTTTGATTCAAATTCAGAAATATGAACAAAAGATCCGTTCCACTCAGTTACCATTTCTTGATATGGGAAGGCTTGTCCACTTCTATCAGATATTGCTTGTGATCTAGTGCCGTTTGCGTATTTAGCCATTATGATAAATTTGGATAGTACGATTGTGGAGATACATACAATGATGTTCTCTGTCCATCTTCTTCCAAAGCCCTCTTCAATTCATCTTCGTAAATTAATTTCATAGGTTGTATTCTCTCAGGTGCTTTTTTCATAGCTAAGTAATAAGCAAGACCTGCACACATACACGGTAAAAATCTATATGCTACGTCTGCTTGTTGATCATTATAAGCTGTAGCATCTTCAATTCTGTTAATAGTGTAAAATTTTAATGTCGTGTAAGTTGAAGCATCGGGTGCCACATACAAACTAATTTTTGGAGTTGTTTGTCTATCTACATAATACTGTGAGGGTTGACCTGTAGCTAATTTATTTGGCAAAGCTGAATAAGCAGATCTATCTATTTTTGTAAGGGCTACATCTTGCGTATTAGCATTATCACCTGCAGCAGCCGTAGTAGAAATGTAAGCTTCTAAGACATCATTTACATTTGCAGCAACTGTGTATGTTGCGGTTCCAGCAGTAAGTGCTTGTTCATTTAATTCAACTTTCCAAAGATGAATACCTCTATTACCCCAATCAGCAAATAATAAATTTAAAGATCTTCTTGCTGTTTTCAAATCATAACCAGCCATTGGTCTTAAACCACATCTTTCGTATCCTTCGTCTATTACCTCGTCAATGTTTAAATTAAATGATGTTGATCCTGATGTTGCCATAATTAAAACCTCTTTTTAAATCCTATTCTTAGTCTATCTTTGTTAATACCTATATTCAACTCTCCCTTTTTATAAATTGTACCGTAATTTAATTCAGGATTAATTTTTGCTTTTGACTTCCTAATATTTTTTTCTAAATTTGCTAAATTAGGGTCTATTTGTAAATTTGAAACTTCAAATAAATTAAATCCAAATTTTCCTTTTTTATAACTTGGTATTTTTATAGTTCCACCAACATCTCTTTTCAAAATTGTTTTTACATTAGTAGGTTTACCACCTACACCTTGTGCCTTAGCTCTTTTTCTTACAACGGCACTCCTCCTTTGAGAGTCTGTCATGCTTGCTGCTTTTGCAGCAGGCACGCACTTTGGATATTTTCGTTTTGATGAACTCGCAGATTTTCTTCCACATTCTCTAAATCCCCCACCTTTTTTCTTTGATCCTATGTCTACCCACTTCTGAGCAAACCAATCTTTTAAACCACCTTTTTTCATTCCTGCTGGAACACAATTTGGAACCATTTTATTTCCTTTTTTCTTCATTCCTTTTTGTTCGTATCCTACCCAGCAAGTTCCTCTAGCCATTAGATCATACCTTTGTAATAAGACTCATAAGACTTATTAGAAATTTTTTTACCATCTATTTCACTTTTTATGTATGAACCAATATATTTTCCTTCACTTGCTTTTACTGTGCTTAAAACTTTTGCTTGCGCAGCATGTAACTTAGATGCTTTTCTTAAAGCTCCAGCAACTTTATTTACTTTAACCTGATCCCCCTTAGCATATTTCATCATGCCACCTTTCATAGCAGGTTTAGGTCCTTTAAAATCTTTTCTTTTTACACCAGATGGATCTTTAATTTTTCCAGCGCAGATTTTAGATGCGTAGGCGTTAGCATATGCTGAGGGATACACAGCGAATTTTCGCTTTGCTGCTGCTTTCCCTCTCGGACAAAGTTTTGTCATTTTTACTCCTTATTTTCTTGTGCGGCCGCATTGGAAGAGACATTCTTCTCCTTTTTACGGTTGTACAACTTCTTGGATTGTATCACTTTCGGTCGAAATGTTCTAGACCTTACGAGTTTTGCGAATTTGTTTTTTGGCTTGGTTTGCAATATTAACCACCTGTCTTTTTCCCATTACTTTAGCACGTTGCTCCATAACAGTTAATATCTGTATTTTTCTAGCAAATGGTTTATTGATATTTTTAACTTTTTTTACCGTGGCTCTAGCATCAGATGGTGTGGTAAACTTTATACGAACAGTATCTCTTGGGTTTTCATCTGTATAAAGTCTTCTACCCGAACCCTTAGGTTTTTTACCTGTGCCTACTCTAGGATTTCCACCGTTTGAATATAATTTGACTTTTCTTTTTTCGTCACGAGCACCTCTTAACTTTCCTTCAATTTGTTTTGGTATCTGTGATCTTCCTATTGGCATATTATAATTTTACTATAATATTCAAATTAAATCTATACCCTTTTTCTTGAATAATACCTTGATGTAACGTTGCACTATTAAAAACTTTTGCTTGTCCCATTACGTCTGGATAAAATTTCCCATCGATTTTAGTACCGCCCTCACTTGTATGTGGGTTATATATTATTGAAATATGATCGAAGTTTGAGTGATCTATGTGTTCAACTGCACTATTACCTGGAAAATAATAGTTCCAATAGAATCTAAAAATACTTTTATATTTTAAATTTATTTTTTCCATTACAGTATCCAAAATAATTTTTGCGTAAATGTTTAAAGGTGTTTCGGTTACCTGTTTATTATTCAATAAAGTTGGACAAGATAAACCAAAAGATTTATTTTTTGTAAAACAATCAAATAAATGATTAGCTCCTTCTAAGGCATCGTAAGGTTTTTCCTCAGTGAATCCCCAATTATTTTGTTTGATAAGATAAGTAATTAAATCAACATTTGAGCTTTGAGTCAAAATATTATCAATTACTTCAACTTTGTTTAAAGGAAACATTATCCCTCTAACCAAGGAGTATAAGATACTTTACCATCAACTCTTTGAGCTCGTAATGATTGACTTCTATTGCGATCTGTAGAATAACTACAGTGAATCCAGCCAGACGTAGGTTCGTTATCTTTGTAAAATTCTAATATAAGTTGATCATAGTCTAGTTCTGATTTAATCCAAAGAGCTAGCTCTCTATTATCTACACCAGGTATCTCAAAGTCTGCTGCGGCTGCATTGTCATCTGCCACGTGCTGACTGGTGGGTACGCTACCTATTTCTATGCACAGCTGGGCACAACGGAATCCTGATGATATAATTAATGGTTTATCAAAATGAGATCTCACTGGTTGCAATATGTTTGTAGCTAATGCTTTTAAATTTTCTATCTGTGCAGGGTTAGGATTGTTATTTATTCCCTTACGCTCTGCTATTTGGCTTTTGGTAAGCTCGTCTAAGGTTATGTTAGCTGTTAGCTTCATAATTTATTTACCTCCATCGGTTTGAACGCTAAAATTAAAAGATATAGCGTACTTAAATTTATTTTCAGTAATTCTATCACAATAATGTTTTAAAAATCCTGAGAATAGAACTAGTTTACCAGCAGCTGGTTGAACTTGTCTATCTATTTCAGGAAAATTTAATAATTGTTCATGGTCGTTTAAGTATAATACTCCTGATAAATATGCAGGAAAATGATCGTGTGCAGCAGTAAAACCACCTAGTCCCTCTTTAAGACCCCATGCTTCTGTCAACATAAAAGGTTTGGCTTTTATTTTATTTTCTAAATAATCAAATAAAGGAAACAAAGATCTTAGAAAGATTTCATCATCGCAGAAAGCTTTCCAATCAGTGCTCAATCCTCTTATGCTTCCTATGGGATTGTTGCTATTAGAAACTAACATATCTATTTTTTTCTTTAAATAGTCTACATCTGTTTCAATTATTGATTCTACAAAGAGATAGTCTTGTTCTATTTTACTCTTTACTAATGTTTTAATTTTCATTTTTTCTTTTCTTCTATTTCATAAAAGAATTTATCTGTGTCTTCAGTTCTCCATTTACTCGTATCCTCAACATTCCATTCATTTGTTTGTACTTTCCAATCTGGAATATTATCTTTTACAGTAAAAGATGGAATATCCCAAATTAATCTATTGTTAGGTTGTGCTGCATAGTTACCGTCATCTAATGCCAATACATGTGCACACTTATGTTCGTGTGGTATTTCAGAATGATCAGTATCTAGAATGTTTGGATCAGGATGAGCAAAATCAATTGTAAATAAATATTTACCATGATGCCATTTTTTATCTTTACCGATGTATTTACCAGCTTGTGATTCTAAAATGTCCCAAGAATGAACAGCAGGATAATAACTAAAACAGTTCCATAGAACCAACTCATCAAGCCTACGTTTAGGAACATCATTCGGTTTAAAGCCTCTTTGAATGAATGCAGATATTGGTAAACGGTAGAAGACAGCTCCATTTTCCATAATACAATGAAAAAGAGGACTACGCCCCGTAATAGCTGATATACCGAAGATAATGCAGTCTTCAACTTCTCCATGATGTTTTTTAAGATCATAAAGATACTCCCTTCTTATCTGTGCATATTCCACAGGTATGTTTGCGTTTAAGTAGCTCATTTATCATTTAATCCATACCATATTACCACACAAAGTAAAATAAAAGCTATAATAGTATTGATGGGTATAAATGGCTCCATTATTCAGATACTCCCATTATCCACAATATAATAAACACGTAACAAATTATTTCCATTACTCTAATATTAACGATTTTATGGAGTAAGATCCATCAATATTTTTTTCAAGTTCTGCTTTAGATTTAATACATTTATATTGTATGTTTTCTTTTGGTAGTCGAGTAGCTTCTCTACGGTGCTTCAAACAAACGGACATAGACTCCTGAATACGATGCTCTTTGATATCAGGTCCTACAAACATTAAAAGGGCTACAATGTGCTCTATCATCTTACTACTTTACCTCTGTTTGGTCCGTATTTAATTCTATACTTATGTGTGCCTGTGCCATTGATCTCTACTTCTTTTTTGAGATCTTTTACATAGCTCATTTGCTTTGCTTTTTTCTCTTGATCAGAGATATAATCTAAAATTTTTTTAGTGACTCTTTCCATTTGCTCTTACCTTATCTTTTAATACTTCTATATCTGTTAAAGCTTTTTCCATCTGTTTTTGTAAGAATTGTATGTTGACTTTATTATGCATCATATCTTCAATTCTTTTTTCTATCTTCTCGGTGGTCTTATAAAGATCCTCCAACAACATCAGCTGTTCTTGATCCACTGGCTTTTGATCTGAAGCCTTGAGTAAATCAGCTTGCATCAGTTCACGTGAAGTCTCCAACGATACTAATCTCCCAGTGAGTTCTGTATAACCTAACACACCTAATGCTACACCTGCAACAATCCCTAAAATCGTCTTAAGATCTGTGCTTACTTTTGTTCCTTCATTTAATTTCATTTTGGCATTGCCTGTTCCATTATTACAACATCAGGATTATCTTTTAAATATTGTATCTTTAAATTTTCCCAATGACTACCCTCTGGTTTCTTGTCAATAAACTTAACAACTCCTAATTTATTACACATATTAAATAACTCTGCAAATTCTACTGGTGGAGGACTAATATTAGGTATTCTTTTACACTCTTTTATAAGTTCAAGTTGGGTTTTTATTTTACTTTTCTTCTGCATTTCTGCAATATACTCATCACTACACACAGCACCCAAAGGCATTCTAAATCTAAAACCTAACGTTTGGTCTTGATACTCATTACTTGTGCCTGATTTATATTCATGCTGTCGAAGTTCT
>VMHT01095905.1_pt1 | contig 53737 bp, 78 predicted proteins | sample 4693611 | NCBI WGS metagenome assembly VMHT01 (sample SAMN12280063, study PRJNA550983) | marine metagenome | isolation source: seawater sampled from same location over 5 years 0.02-0.2 micron viral filtrate | place: USA: collected off the coast of southern California halfway between the port... ... | reverse complement strand
TGGCTTCATGCTTCGTCAGTTCGAGTTGGCTAGGTTAATTGGAATTCGTCCGTATAATGCTATTGCGTTCTCTGGGCCTATCGCTGTTTTTGTCAGTGTGTTTCTCATCTATCCTCTCGGACAATCCAGTTGGTTCTTTGCGCCGTCGTTTGGCGTTGCAGCGATCTTTAGGTTCCTACTCTTCCTACAGGGTTTCCACAACTGGACGCTCAACCCGTTCCATATGATGGGAGTTGCTGGTATACTAGGAGGAGCGCTACTCAGCGCTATCCATGGTGTCACAGTAGAGAACACATTGTATGAAGATGGCGATCAAGCAAACACATTTAAAGCGTTCGATTCCACTCAGGAGGAGGAGACCTACTCGATGGTTACTGCGAACCGTTTTTGGTCGCAGATCTTCGGGGTTGCGTTTAGCAATAAGCGTTGGTTGCACTTCTTTATGCTGTTTGTTCCTGTCATGGGTCTTTGGGTCTCTTCTATTGGGATCATTGGGCTTGCTCTTAATCTTCGTGCTTATGATTTTGTGAGTCAAGAGATTAGAGCAGCAGAAGATCCTGAGTTTGAAACGTTCTATACAAAGAACATATTATTAAACGAGGGACTACGTGCTTGGTTGGCACCTGTTGACCAACCCCATGAACGGTTTGTATTTCCAGAGGAAGTTCTTCCGAGAGGTAACGCACTCTAAACCACTTCCTAAACCGTCCACCACCTCTTGACAGGGGTGGTTTTTTATTGTATAATCGTTATATGTTAAGTAAACCCAGATGAGATTTAAAGCATTAATATTCATCCGTCTCAGATCTCAGGTGGATGATTCTCCTGGCAATGCCGTAAGAGACGCCTCTAAGCGGTTGTCCGAGCTAGACATTAAAAAGCTTAGGCTAGGCAAAGTAATTGATGTTTGGTTAGAAGCTCCAAGCAGGGAGTATGCAGAAAAAGAAATTGAAACCCTTTCTGATCGTCTCTACGCGAATGTTGTTATGGAAGACTGGGACTACGAATTATCAGAGATTGAAGCCTTCCCACCAGGTATTGAATAATGGAATTTAACACACCAGGATCTAATAAGAGTTGGATGAACGATGGGTTTAATAAGTATGCCGCTGAATGGCAACTTAAAAATATAGAAAAATTGTTAGATGCTAAGGTAGAACGCTGCCATGTATACAACAGTGACAATAGAGACGAAGTGTATAATCAAATTACTATTACATATAAAATGGAGGATGACTGATGGAAGTAATTGTAGAAGGCAAGGTCAAAACTGTATACGCTGGTGATGATGCTGATCGTGTCATCATTGAGTATCATGATAAAGTGACTGCTGGTAATGGAGAGAAGGAAGACCATCCTTTAGGAAAAGGGTCTCTTTGTTGTAGCATCTCGTCCGTTATTTTTGAGAAACTTGCTAAAGACAATATCCCAACTCATTACATTAATATGGTTGGCGCTAACAAGATGATCTGTAAGAAGGTAGATATTGTTCCCTTAGAAGTTATTTGTAGAAACCGGGCTGCTGGATCTATTGTTCGCGAGACAACTCTTAAAGAGGGTTATTCGCTACCTTTTCCTATCGTTGAGTTTTTTCTTAAAGATGATAGCAAGCAAGATCCACTTCTCACTAAAGATCGGGTGCGTCTGATGGGATATGATCCCGAGCCCTTTATTGAGATGACGCTACGGATTAACGATTATCTTCGACAGATGTTCTACATCATGGGTATTGATCTTGTAGATTTTAAAGTTGAGTATGGTTATACTGCTCACGGTGAGTTGCTACTTGCTGATGAGATTAGTCCTGATAGTATGAGACTATGGAAGATTGGTAGTAACGAAAGATTCGATAAGGATCTATTCCGAAAGGATGAAGGTGATATTGTGCCTGCCTATCGTCAAATCCTTGATAAACTACAACCACTTGCTATTCAATGAAACACCACGTCCCTGATGAGATTAGAAAACTTGGTTTCGATTGCTTTAGAAGTTTGAACCAAGCAGAACGTGCTGTTGTTATGTTTGGTGAGGATGAGTATCGTAAGTCATTAGACCTTGAGAATGATAATGCTGAGTGTTGGAAGATACCTAGTGGAGAATCAACTACCTTTGTTGGTTGGAATCCCATGTGTATCCCTACAATGGATTACATCGTATGGAAACTAAAACGTCGTGAACAAATTGCTAAAGGAGAAATCATTGGATAAGTTGACAAAAGAAGAGATGAGGTCTAAGATTAAAGAGTTTTCTGCTATTCTTAAAAGTCAAAGAGAACACTGGGATGAAGAAAACAAACAAGGATTTACATATTCTTGTGATCTAATCTCACAATCACTCATCACATTGTACATTCGTTTAGGGAGAGATTAATGGACTACAAAACTTCTGGTGTTGACATTATCAAAGGTAGATCCTTTGTAGAATATCTCAAAGCATTAGCACCTAGTATTGGTGGGTTCAATGGAATGATGGAGATCCCATCAGGATACGAGAAACCTGTGCTGGTATCTGGTGCTGATGGCGTCGGTACTAAAATTAACATTTGTAGGATTGCTAATGATTACACCACTATTGGTCAGGATCTCGTTGCTATGTGCGTCAATGACGTTATATGTTCTGGCGCTAAACCATTATATTTTCTAGATTATATCTCAACCAAAACACTAGATGCTAATGTCACTGACATTGTGCATGGAGTTGCTACTGGATGTGCGATGGCTGGAATGGAACTACTAGGTGGAGAAACTGCCGAACATTTTAGAGCAACTGACTATGACCTTGCTGGATTCTGTACTGGTGTTGTAGAGAAGAATCAGATTGTTGACGGTAGTAACATCAGACCTGGTGATGTAGTCATTGGTATTGAGAGTAGCGGACTTCATAGTAATGGATACACACTGATTAATGATATGATATGGAAAAAACTTATCTATTATTCGTTGATGCCAGAGTTGATAGTTCCAACCACCATCTATTCTCCACTAATTCAGGATCTGTTAGATGTGGTTCCTATTCTAGGTATGTCACATATCACTGGTGGCGGTATACCTGAAAACCTTCCTAGGTGTCTCCCTAAAGGTATGACTGTTGATGTAGACTACAACTCCTGGGAGAGACCAGAACTCTTCAATAAGATTCAAGAGGCTGGAGACATAGCGGAAGAAGAAATGAGAAATGTATTTAACCTCGGCATAGGATTTTGCTTAGTTGTGCCTAGAGATGCTGTTCAACTCACGCAGGAGGTGATTGCTGATACGCCGTTTGGCATGCGGTCTTGGGTGATCGGCGAGGTTAAATGAAAATGCTTTTCCTAGTCGACATCGGATTCGGCAGATGTGTTACTCACGACGGCCACGTTCAAATGGGCATTTTCAACCACTCTGTAGAAAAACATCTTGAGTTATGTCCAGAACAAGACTGGCAAGTAACATATTGGATGCCTGATCCGCTTGGTCTGAGATATAAAAGAGCAAATTTTCAGCACACAATGAAAGCAAATGAAGGTTCTGCTAGAACCGATAATGCCGGTGATAGTCGACCTAGAGACTTCCCCGACCAAGCAACAAATCGACTAGAAAGGACCTTGTAAATGTTAAAGTTAAGAATTTAGATTAAAGGACCGTAGCGGTCCTCTTTTTTATGGAATTTAGTAATCACCAATGGAAGCTAATTTTTAGCTCGGTTAGAAAACAGCAACAAAAAGAGGTACCGGGGAGCGGTTGGTACAAAGAATACGACGAGATTTTAAACCAGCTTTATCCTATAACTTTTGATAAGAAATAAGTTTTATATGCGCTAAAAGTCTATTGTTTAAAATTATTCAGAGACTTATTGTGTATATAATATGGATGTAGATCAAACCACCGAAAAACCCAAAGAAGAGAAAGAAGATATGCTCAAAGAGAGACTAGAGGATTTAGTTAAAGTTACTATTTTAGTTTGGTCCGCCGCTTTGCTTACTTTTTCTTACGTTAGGCTCCCTGATGGCAAGAGATTACTAGAGTTTGACCCAACGTTTATTGCTTCTGTATTTAGTGGAGCGATGGCCTCATTTGGTTTGGCCACTGCTAAGAACGCTAAAAACAACAACAATTCTCAGGCTTCCACAACTCAACCTCCTGTAAAATCAGCTATTGAGCCTAAGAAGTAATCTGATATAATATAATCCGATGAAAGGAGAATCCTTGTTACCATCACCCTTCAGGATAAGATCGGATAAATATTTAGAGTTCAGACCTCACCACCTTTTGTTTGTGGAAAGGCGTATTGAAAAAATGGGGCAGTTCTACTACCCCTTTGAGAAGAATATTAAAGTTCCTCTAATAGTAATTAAAAAGTTACTTGAAAAGTCCATGTCTATAGTAGAGAACACAGAAGAATACACAGAATATCTGCTCTTAGATACATTTGGTGACAGGAGCTCCTATAAAAAGACTCCTCCTGGTACAATAAGAATATACAGTAAAAACTTGTTTTGTTTCTTTAATGGCAGATCCTGGAGAAAGCTTAAATAGGTATATTTTACCATATGCTGGACAACAGCTGCTTGAAGGGTCGAAAGAAACTTTTTTCGGCCTAAAATTAGGTCTTAGTGACAGTTATATCTATGATCTTAAGCTCTCTACAGGAGAGGTACTATACGGATGTAAGGGGGGAATGGGGATAACAAAAGAACCCCATATATTTCATCTTCACGATCTTGTTAGAATGCCATATGCTGAAGATCTAATTTTAGAAGAGTTTAAAACTAGTTTTCAAAAAGCTTGGAATCCGAGAAAATTTTATAGGCTAAGAAGAGAAGTTAACTCTGAGTTAAAAGACCCCTCAAGAAGAACTATAGCAAAGCTATATTGTTTGTTGGCTTGTTCTGGATTCAGATATAAATTTGATAAGTACGGAAACTTTAAAGGAGAATACTTCCCGCATCCTTTAAGTGTAGAAAATATTAGGGTTAATAATAAAAAACTCGTTAGCTCTGATTTTATTATACAGCTGGGTAAGTTTGGTTCTCTAGACGAAAACCTACTAACTAAAAAGTCTATCGTATATCTAAATGTTCCTTTTCCTTCACCTCAGCATTTAAAGAGAGAATATTTAGAATACATTGATTATATTAGCTCTAAGGGATTTAAATTTTTATTAAGCGCAAGGCTTTTAAGCAGAGGTCTTGTAGACAAAAAAATTCTATCTTGGTCTAAAAACTATTATAGCAAAGTTATTTCGCAGTTTAAAGAAGATAGCCTGTATGCTTCTTCAGATATTTTTATCTTTAATTTTTAATGGAATTTTCAAACTCAATAGGAACACATTTAATCTTAGACGTCAAAGGTTCTGACTTTTTACTTCTAGACTCTATGGAAGATTTTATAAAATTTATGGAAGGCACCTTATGGGATTTTGAATGTAATGTCCTAAGTATTCAGAAGCATAAATTTCAGCCTCAGGGCTTTACAGCATTGTTCTTGCTTTCAGAATCGCACTTCTCTATTCATACCTGGCCCGAAAGAGGGATAGCTGCTTGTGATATATTTACTTGCGGAGGTGCAAGAACAGAGCAGATTGCTCTAGAAGTTATAAAGTGGTTTTCTCCTACAGATTACAACTTAAACAAGATTGCTAGATAATGTGATATAATATATAAGTAACTTTATTAAGAAAGACAATGGCAATGCGATCTTTTTCTGGAATTGATCATATTGAAGGCAAGCCTAAAAACACTAGGCAGGGTATGGGCAAACGTACTAAATTTGCCGCAACTAGTCGTAACGGCAAAAAGAAAAAATATAGAGGCCAGGGTAAATAAACCCAGGTTAAGATGCAATAGCAGTCCTAGTTACCTTAACGGTAGCTAGAGAGTTAGCCGTAATAGCAGCAGCAGTTTTAGTGAGTCTTACTTCTACATTGCCTCCTGTTACTATAGCGTCAAATGTAACTATAATATCGCTATTATATACGGTTCCGTATTCCGTCATGTATACGTCGGTCCCGTCATGGATGAGCATTAACTCTGTTGAGTGAATATTTGATCCCTGCTTAACTTGAACTAATAGCTTAGCAGTTGTGAAAGAAGATGCAGTAAACGAATTAACGTTAGTAGCTGCACTTGATCCTGCCGAAATAGTAGCTGTAGAAGACTGAAGCTCTGTAGAGTCAGAGTAAGTTCCAGTGCCATTTGTCTGGGACTGAATTGTAACTGTATCCTCAAAGTTTCCAGTACCATTAATAGTAACAGATCCTTCTATCGTTAAATCACCGGCTGCAATTACGTCTCCATCTTTGTCTACGCTAAACTTAGATGTATTACCAACTTGAAGGTCTAACAACAAGGAGTTATTCGCCGATGACGTATCTGTAACATCGACTAATAAGCCTGTTTGAAGCCCGCCGCCTGTAAACTCAGATCTAGAAACAATTTCGCCTTCAGCGTTAATTACAAAGTTTCTATCAGCACTAGCAGAGATGGAGACAAGCTTAGAAGCTGCGGCATAAGCAGTCTGAGTAAAGCTTAGGTCTAGTCCGATAAATGTGGACCCACCAGCGTTCCAAGTTGAAGTACCATCGATTAAGTTAGTGGTAGTAGCCTGAGTGCCAGAATCTTGGACTAACGTCAATACACCAGTTTGGTTACTAGTGTTTAACGATAAGACCCCGTCTTTACGAAGCAGTAGCTCTTGGTTACCGCCAACTGAGATATCCAGTAAGCTAGAATCAGCTGCAGAAGCGGTATCTACAACGTCAATCTCAACGGCTTTAAACGTTGCACCACCTGCGTTCCAAGTCTGATCTATATCTAAAGCCGAGGCGTTAGAAGTTAATGAGCCAGTTGGTTGTAATTTTGCGTAACTAAATTCTGCGCCAGATTTAGTACCAGTGAAAACTGGGCTTGTCGTATCGGATACAGTACTCGATCCGCTGTACGTGGTATCTAATAAAAACGTAAAGTGTCCTTCGCTTTCGTCGTAGCCAAAGAAACCTTTTTTAGCGCCCCCACTAACGTAATTAAATTCAATACCAAGATCTTGCCCTAGATCTTGTAAAGGATTTAGCTTTGCGGTCTGAGCACCTGACCCCGCGTTTGTAATATTTATTGCGGTTCCACCCTGAGAAGCCGCAATCGTGATACTTCTATAATTAGAGCTATTTACATCTGTTTCTCTAGCAAGAACATAGTAGATCGTCCCGCTTACAAGAGGAGCAGCAGCGGATCCTGCAGAGTTATACTCAAAAGAATCTCCTACAGCGACGTCTGCAAAATCGTCAGCGCTAAAAAATAGTCTTCCCGGAGTAGCGGCCGTTATAGAGGAAATTGTTCTAGTGCTACCAGAGGCCCCCAGGCTAATAATGGGGTCTGTTGTAGAAACGGTTCTAGTATCTACTACAGTGGATGTACCTTGAACAGTTAGGTTGTTTAGGGTAACATTGCGGTTGGCGTCGACAAACTCTAGGCCGTTAACAGATAGGCCATGTTTTACGTCAAACTTCTTAAAGTTAGCTGGCATTGTATAAAGTTAACGCTAGTATTCTAGATATTCCTTAAACTACTGCTACGTTTGAGGTTTATGGTATAATATAACTTATTTGCAATAATAGCCCATGGCCGTTAAATACTCTTTAAATATTGGGAGCGTAAAGAAAAGATTAACAGAGGGAGAGTTTTCAAACGTAATCGTCGAGGCTTCCTTTGGTGTCTCTGCTCAATCTGATGCGGTTACAACAGGATCTGAGGAGGGCGGAGACCTTGTGGTTACACAGCCCTCGTTCTCCTATAGCTGCGGCGGGTACAGGACATTTTCTGTTGATGGACTGAGCGCTGAGACTTTTGTAAACTTTGATTCCGTCACTAAAGACACGATCAAAGACTGGCTTCTTGCCAGTGAAAGCGTATCTACAGTGGAAGAATTTAGTTATGTAAAGTCTTCTATCGAGAATATCGCCAAGCGTATTTACGAGCATACTAAAGAGGTTTCTGCTCAAGTATCTGGTACTGATCCGGCTGGTGCTTCTGATTACGTTTATACCCCTCCAGCACCCGAAGCTGAAGCTGAAGCTGAAGCCGAAGAAGAAGCTTCGGATGAGGCTCCTGCCGAATAGGTCTAACTTATTAACTTTATCCATCGGACCAACGCAAGATACGTGCTCTGAAGACGTTGCATTCTGTATCGATGCGCGATAGCTCGGGTATAATATCTGGGTAGATCCGATTATTAAGGTTGGTCACAAAAAATCCAAGTTTTATGAAAATTAATCTCTGGTATAGCTCAGAAATGCAACAGTGGCGATGGACGTTAGCTGACGAACGTGATACAATGGTACAAGAGTCAGGACAAAGAGAAGATCTCAGGGAGGCAATGAACGACGTTGCTAATACTGTAGAGTATATCCTACAAACTAAGTTTCCTGACTAACACTTGGTTCAGTAGCTCAGCTGGATAGAGCAACTGCCTTCTAAGCAGTCGGTCGCTGGTTCGAGTCCAGCCTGAATCGTTGTTGAAAGAACTTCATATCCTTTTAATATGGCAAGAGTAAACTACTCAGATGAAATGGTGCCCGAGGCACTAAGGAAGACAGCGCGTCCTGGCGCTGTTTACCAGAATCCCAAGTCTGGTCGTACACTTCAGAAACAGGCTAATGGCCGGTGGAAATTGGTGCAAGGGAATGATAGAATGAAACAGAAGGCAAAGCCTTCAAAGCCCTCTATCCCCGACGTCTCTAAGATGAAGAAACTTGCCGAAGGAAACTACGGGATCGTCTACAAAGACGACAAGCAAAATCGTGTTGTAAAAACCCTCAAGGAGGGGAAAGAGTGGGGACCTCATGAGGTAGAGCTCGGCAAACGTATGGCTAAGCTAGGTCACTCTCCAACAGTCCACTCTGCATCTGATGAACACATTGAGATGGATGCCATTGACGGAGCTCCATTATGGGGTAACGGATACAACCGCACTCCAGAAGAGAAGGAGCGGGGTCTTGCAATGACCGAAAACCAAGCTCGTAAGTCTCTTCGGGCGATCCGTGATCTCCATAAGATGGGCTACTATCACGGAGACATGCATAACCAGCAGTTTATGACAGACGGTGAAGGTGGTAGTGAGTCTACGCTTATTGACTTCGGTCTCAGTGGAAAGATAGAAGAGAATCCCACAAAAGCAATAATTGACTTTAACAAAATATACAAACTTATTGATATTGATCGTCCTGAGCTTGATAAGAGTCTATATGCTCAACTTGTCCGATCAACTGTGCGCAAATACCAAGAGGCTAAAGGACAGTCTAAAGCAGCAAAGCAGAAACGCACAGAGATAGCCCAAGAATACGTAGGAAGACTAGGTGCTTTAGGCGGTTGACAAACCAGCAGAATCAGTTTATAATATACTAGTGGCAAGCTTCCTTTACACAGAGTAACAACTTCCACAAGAGATCATGTCGAGATCTCTTCCATCCTCAAGGAAATAATTAATTCCTTCCGAGATACTACTTAAATTATTATGATTAAATCTGTATTCGCAGCAGCTGCTGCTTTGTCCATGTCCGCTGGTGCTGCTTTCGCAGGTCCCTATGTTAACGTTGAAGCAAACGCCGGTTGGACCGGTTCTGAGTACGGCGGTACAAACACCGATCTTCACGTTGGCTACGAAGGAGACCTTGGTGGTTCTGCTTCCTACTACGTTCAAGGCGGCGCAACTTTGCTTTCACCTGACGGTGGCGAGACTGATACTGTTCCCTCTGGTAAGGCAGGTGCTGGTGTTGCTTTGACCGACGGTCTTGGAGCTTACGGCGAAATTAGCTTTGTTGGTTCTGGAGACGCAGATCTTGACCGTGGATACGGCGCTAAGCTTGGCTTGAAGTACAGCTTCTGAGCTAAATAAATAACTTAGTTATTCTGAGGGTCCATTCGGCCCTCTTTTTTTATGAAAGAAAAGTTTTTACAATCGATTTCAAATCCAGCTTTTCAATTAGTTTTTATACTACTTGGCCTACTTATTTTTATTCAAGGAATTCATACGTCGGCTCACTTAACAATGGATAAAGACGTGGGAGGCTATTGCACCAAATTTGTTAGAAAAAATAAAGACTTTTTGAAGAAATACAGCTATTAGCCATTTACATATAACTATAAATAGTTTATAATTATATAGTTACAAATCTTAACACTATGACTGTTACAACCGACGAATTTGGCAAGCAAAACATGTTTGCTCAAGAGCCCCAAATGTTTGTAGACCCGTCTTACACGGAGAGGTACGGCCTTGAAACCCATGCCGAAAGAGCCGAAAAAACAAATGGCAGATGGTCAATGATTGGTATTGTAGCAGGACTAGTTTCTTATGCAGCAACAGGTAAGTTTTTCTTTGGTATCTTCTGATGGGCTTTTTAGCCGTAGGGGTTTTCCTCTTTGCTTCCTTTGTAATGGGAGCTTTACTAACACAGAACGGTGAAGAAAATGAGTGAAATAATTATTACATTAACTAGCATTTCATTACTTGTTTTGTTAGGATACTCTATAGAACAACTCGCAGAAACGTACTAATGTACCCCTTTTCAGAAGAATCTCTTTCAAATGCTTTAAAGACTCTAGGATGGGACCTAGACTCTGACGATATTGCAATTGAGGTAGGAGGTACTCAGGTTTCAGGCATTGATGTTGGTGAAGAGTACAACAAGAAGTGGCAATCACCTATTGGGACTCGTAAATACAACAAAGATGCATTTCTTGTGATTAAAAATCTATCAAGAAATAAATGGGAGCCCTCTCTATCTATGCAAAGAGAGTTTAAGCCACACCATCTTAAAGAGTCTAACTTAGACAAACAGCTAGATGACGAGTTTGGCTACGACACTTACAGCAAATAACCATGCCCAACCCTAATGCTCTGTATGAAGATATGGAGAAGCTAAACGCCCTTTACGAAGAACTCTGCTGGGGGCCCGATGATGAACTAGAGTTCACCATTGAATACCATAAAGGTAGCGGTAGGGTCATTATTAGAAACAAAACACAACAGGAGACAAACAATGGGATTTAACAAAAACGCAGAAACACTTAATGGCAGACTTGCAATGCTAGGATTTATTATTGCTGTAGGAACTTACGTAACTACAGGTCAGATTATTCCAGGCATATTTTAAATATAAAGATTTAATTAAATTGTAAAGTACAGATTAAACTTTAAAGAGAGGGGAAATCGGCCCCTCTTTTTATTATGTGCAAATACCAGCTTGCATTACTCCTACTGTCGGTTATATTAGGGCTGTCGCTATTATGCGGCAGATGTTATAACGGAACAATTTTTTAATTATGCCAAGAAGCCAACTAACAAAGATAGACATTCTTTCAAGAGTTATAAAGATGAAGAATGAACTACACGACGGTAGCTATAGCCCAGAACTACCTGCACCACAAAAGAAAGCTGTTGATGAAGCTTTATCAAAGGTAGTTGATATAATTAATGAATATAGGTATTAACTAACTAGTATGAGTAACGATCTAATTGGATTCTATTGTACAGTAGCCGTAGTCTTAGGGGCAATCGCCTACGCAGGACCGGAAAACATTTTAAATTTAGTTCGTTTCGTTGAATTAAAAATTAAGTTAGCCTGGATTGAATTCAAAGCTAATAGACTAAAGAAAAAACTTAAAAAAGATCTAGATTCTTTTATAAAACAACTACAAAAAAACACTCATGAATAACCAAGCGCTCTCTGAATGTCCTAGATGCGGGGCAAAGTGGATTGACGGGCAACTATATTGGTCAACAGGCTCATTAGGCGATCCCCACGATCTTGCGGGTTTGGTTTGCAACAGTCTTGGCAATGAGACATGTATTAATCCTTGCAAGGGCTCAACAAGTGGAGATAGCTGGGAGAGCAGATTTGAGGGTCTTAAAACTTTATTAGGAGAAGAAGAGGAGTAAATGCCAGAAAATCTTTCAGAAGAAGATCTTAAAATCCTAGAAAAACGGATGAAAGAAATAAAGATGCAAGAGCTTTTTCACGAACCCTGCTATTGGGAAGACGAAGAAGACGAGCAACACAACTACTGATTAACTCAATGAATAAAAAAGAACGCACCTTGCTTGCTCACGGCCTTTTTGTAGAATCCGTAATTAAGCCGGATAACGAACTCAGGGCAGAGGCCCATTCTCAGGAATGCTATAACGAACTTATGGAGTGGAGAGATGCAGTTCTTACTTACTTAGAAGAAAAAAGACTCGAGGTCTCGGTGGTTTAAATTACTATTGAATAAGAAGACATTCTGGTTTAATGCCTCCCTTTAATGACAGTAGAGTTTCTGTAATAGAAGAAAGACTTAATACTCACGAAAAATATTTTATTAAGATAGAAGAGTCTATTGAGAAACTTAGCGACGTTTCTCTTAGCATCAAGGAAATGCTTATTAAGCACGAAAGTAAGCTTGAGGAGCGCGTTCTTGAGGAAGATGCCATTTATGAAAAGCTGGATGAGATTAAAAATCAATCGCATGAAGAGCACCAAGAACTCAATGCTAGGATAGATAAGATAGAAAGCAAAGTAGAAGAGCTCACTAAATGGAGATACTTAGTTGCTGGTGGGTTAGTTATTGTTGGTTTGTTCATAGGACAAATAATACCTTCGTTTAACCAGGTGCCTATTCCCGTGCTACAAGAGTTAGTTAAATAGTGTAAAGTCTCGTAGTTAATAAGTTAACTATGAGTTTTTTAATAGCAAATACACCTCCGCACAAATGCTACGTGAGGAAAGAGTATTTATACGATCTAGAAAAAGGTCATGGAGAATTTACAGAGGCGATATGGATTAGCGTAAAATCCATCGCTCGCAGAGCTATATACATCGAAGCGCTTTTGCCCGAGTACGGAGCCCTCTACGACAAGCTCCCACTAGCTGCGTTTGTGTCCGATCCAGAGACTCCTTCTCCAGACCTTCCGCTTGATGTAATAGAGCTATGGGATTGTTTTAGCTATGACATCACAATCCTAGAGAAGTTCACGTTAGCCGGGTTGCGTTGTAAGTTCCTAGGTAAGGATAGGCAATGGCACCATGGAGAGTACATGTTTACTATCGATGCTTGTGAGCCAGATTATAACAGGCCTAGGCTTGGGTTGTCAGAGACCCCAGACGAGCATAAGTCCTTCAACGTAATTGCGTTAGATAACGGGCAATACGCCGCTCAGCCAAATAACCGGGTGCTATGGTACGAGGCTTCCATGATCCCTAGGGACACTCTGACCCCGGACTTTAAAGTCTCGACTAAAGACTTCGCCGTAGAGACTGACCCTTCTTGGTCAGTTGGTGATACTAAAGAATGGCAATACAAAACTCCAGAAGAAAGAAATGAACTCCCAGCTATTTATTCAGCTCCAGCCTCTCCTGAAAAACTTGGCGAGCGTGACTCCTAACCCTATCTTCATATTCTTTGCGGGACTGGGGTTGACTATTGGGCCGATCCTTGGTATAATGTATATACATCGAAAAAGTCCCGATGGAACTAACTAAAAAAGAATTTACTGTAGAAGAGTTTGAAGCCAACTTCGATGCTCTCTTTGAGAGAGTAGAAAATGGCGAGACTTTCACAATCACCAACGGCCCCACTCGTTGTTTGATTATGCCCATCGACCAACTACCTGGCGACTTCTACACAAGATAAGTACTAGAGAAGCACCTGTTAGGATGGTGGTCGAAAGCAACAGTTTGCTAAATTGTAGAAGGTGCAAATCTTCTATCAAGATTTTATCTCTGATAAGTAAAAAAAAAAGTATGAACTTCAAATCTCTGCTTAAATCAATTACATCCTGGGGGAAGAATTTAGACTCAGGCTATGAACGGCCGGACCATTGGGACCCTGCGATAGATTACCAAGGAGACCACCGTTTGATGATCCACCAGAAGAACCAACTCAGTTGTAGAAAACTTACCGGATCCGAGCTGATCACAAAGGTCAAAGACCTTGGCGACATATCCAAAACTGACCTTGCTACAGCATGCGGCTACGTCTCCCGAAAGAAAGACGGAAGCATCCGAGTGGATTTCACAGGCTTTTATGAAGCTCTTCTAAATGCCAAGGGCATTTATCTCGGCGACATTGGAACCGGCCGCAAGCTTTCTTATAGAACAACAGTTCAGGGCAACGGCAATCTTCTGGTTGGCAAGGCATATACAGCCATGCTCGATCTCCAAGTTGGTGACGAATTCATCATCAAGCTCGGGAAAAAATCAATTCGCCTAGTCCCTGTTGGTGGTGAGGAAGAAGGAGACGAGTGAGTCTTTTAAGTGTAAGTACCATTTCTCTGACTCGTTAAAAATATGCTCCTTTAGCAATCTGGTGAATGCAGCGAACTCATAATTCGCCTAAGGCGTGTTCGATCCACGCAAGGAGCACCTAAAATTTTAACTATGGAGCCTAAAGTAAAAGAGTCACTTGACATGCTTTTTAAAGCAAAATGGAACTTACCTAGAGCTGCTCGTAATTGCAATCTAACCGACGAAGAAATGAGGGCCATCTTTAATAAGCATTGTTTTATTCAAGTCCCTACTCACGACAAATTAGGTAATCCAATTATTTAACTTTTGCGAGTATGGCGGAATCGGTAGACGCACCAGACTTAAAATCTGTTGGGAGTAAATCCCGTGGGAGTTCAAGTCTCCCTACTCGCATTTTATAATAAAATTATGAAAAAACTTCTTCTAGCACTCAGCGTATTTACAATTCTTCCTTCTATAGTTTTGGCGAAGGAAGCAGCAATTAAAGGGTACAAAACTATGGACTCTTTAGGATGCATGCTTCTCGAAGAATGTACAGATAACGTAGAGCAACTTCACCACTGGTCTCAACTCATAGAGCTATATCCTGCAGCCTGGGATAGCACTAATGCTTCATCAGACCAAATTGAAGAAATAACCGAGTTACTTGAAGCATTTAAAATTGCAGGCGTAGGAGTGTACCTCGCTCCAGAAAAATATTTCCCAGTGAGGCATCGTGGAGTATACCACACTGTTTCTAATAAGTTTTATCTGAATAGAGACTATATGGACTTGCCCAACGTGCTTCTTTCTGTAATGCGTCATGAAGGCTGGCACGCGGCGCAAGACTGCATGGCCGGAACAATTGATAACTCGTTTATTGCACTAATCAAGCCTGAAGACGAAGTGCCTACTTTCTGGAGAGAGATGGTCGAGCGCACTTATCCTCCTTCTGCAGTTATATGGGAAGCAGAGGCAACTTGGGCGGGTAAAACCAAAGGGATGACGGTGGATGCTCTTAACGCTTGTTCGACGGGGGCAATGTGGGACATTTATCCCCCAACACCCCTTACCAAAAAATATTTGATAGATGAAGGGTTTATTAGATAAATGCAATAAGGCACTGGAATAACGTACCTCTTGAGAACCATGGGAATGTTTGACACCATAAGAACTTCATATGACCTAGGTCCCGGGTTTTACAACAAAGACTTGCAAACAAAGGACTTAGATAACCTTTTGGAGTTTTACTGGATAGACCCAAATGGCCAGTTATTTAAAGTAGAGTACTCTGGAACCCAAGCTTGGGAGATGAAATCTCTTGAGGAGTCAGAATCGCAATGGGACATTTTTAAAATAGTACCTAATGGCACTCACGGCACGGTCTCTCCATGCAACTTAACCAAAACAATTAATGTGTGCCCTGCAAAATGGGACACCCACTATGCTCCGCTTCCCTCTCTAGAGATTACGTTTTTTGCTGGTATGCTAGTAGTTGATGGTTTAGGCAAGCCTACAAGCCAAGAGAAAATTTGGGAAACCAGGTATCTATCTCTTAAAAGGTGGGTTGAAAACAATTCTGAGAAGTCACCATGAAACCTGAAGAAGTAGAGTTACGTACAACAACAAGACAGTTTTCTTACGAGAAGCTTGCAAGAGCTATTGACTTGATCGACGACAAAGAAGCTCTTAAGAATCTTGCTAAAACTTACATAAAACTCTATATGAAACAGCAAGAAGTAATTTCAAAAATCTAATGAATATAGACATTTCTATAGAGGACTTTACAATTATACTTAATGCTCTTCACTACTATAAAAAAGTAGAAAAGCGAGGTCAATTTAAAGAATTCACAGATCAAAAAATTAATAGCCTTAGAGACAAGCTTTCTAAAGACCTCTGTGGTGATGTATTGAAAGATCAACAAAGTAGACTTCTAGATTAAAGTAAACATTAGAGTATTAAAAAATATGCTGTCTACACAATACCGACTAAAACTGGAGTTTATCTGTAAATGTATTGCTAATGGTGAAGAGGTAAAACTAGATGATATGGTCTGGGCACAGAAACTCGCAAAGGCAAACACTACTGCTAACGAGATGTTAAAGATGGCACGACGTCAGCATTCGCAACAGATTGAAGAAGGTAGCACAGACGATTTTCTGAATAGGATGGGACTTGGCGATCCCGACCCGTCCAACCATAAGAAGGGATTCATTGATGCCGACGATATTAAGAGTTGGTTTCACCAAGATAAACCTGATGACTGGAGACAACGAGACTAAAATGAGTGATGAACTGGGAAAGTCAAGACAAGAAATCAATGATCTTATATACGAGGCTCAAATTTTAAATTCTAAAAAAGATAAGGCGTCGCTTGTAAAGTATAATCAAATGCTTTTAAAAATCAATGAAAAACAAATTAATTTGTGCTCTAGACTAGCTCTTATAAAGTCTAAGGCCTCTATTCAAGAGTTAGACGAACTTGCTTATGGGCTTGAGCAATATATGGGTAAAGCGTTAGATCAGTCTTCTATAGACTACTACAAGGGTGTTAAAAAACAACTTAGAAACAAACTAACTCAACTAACAGGATGTAACTGGCGTGACTGAAGTAGCAGTAATTTATTCTAACGGAAGCCAAGAATGCGAGCGAATGAAATTTTTGCTTGAAAATCTAGGTGAAGATTTACACGAGTACTCTCTAGATCAAGATTTTGATAGCAAAGCTTTTTACTCTGAGTTCGGAGAAGAAGCAACCTATCCTCAAGTTTCTATTGGGTATAAGCATATTGGTAGCATGAACGAAACCCTAAAATACATGTCGAGCAGAGGAATGCTTAATGAGCAATGAAACTACAAGGGACTTTTTAATTTTATTGTTAGTTGGTTCTTTTCTAGTAACCGCTGGAATTCTTTATAAAGAAAAGATGTTTATGCCTAAAACCATGGTAGAATGGAACAAAGAAACTTAAATGTTGGTATGAAGAATTCAAACAGCGAAGAGTGGGTACTTCCCGATGCTTATTGCAAGCAACGTAAAGACAGGATGGGCGATTCAATATTTGATTATCTTTCAGATGAAGCAACCACTTCTCGCCAGGTCTATGAAGAGATACTATCTGAAGTTCAAATTTGTATTGATTACCATAAAAAATTTTTAAATAAGGCACAAAATCTATACGAGCTAATGCTAGGCAATCGCCCTCCATCTGTAGACCTAGAATAGGGTGCAAACTTATGGGCAATTACGATACATTAGAGTACCAGCCAGGAGGGCTTAAAAGAGAACCTGCTAATATACTACGACTGATCAGCGAACTTGAAGGATCTTATCAGTTGCTAAAGTATATGGGCTTTGAAGAAGATACAAAAACCCTAGAAGAGATTAAAAAACGTTACTATAAAATATATTTCAAACAGAAAAGACAAGAAAGTTCTTTATTAGATTAAAGTTTTTTGCAATCTAGAAAATATTATGCAAGGTTTATTTAACCTAATGGCCATTTCGTCTTTTGCTGTATCTGCTAGTCTTGTTGGCGGCGGGGCGTATCTTTACCTCAACAAAGACAAGATCATCACAGAAGTTGTAGATAACGCAAAAACTACAATTACCGCAGAAATTACAAAAGCGCTCCCAAGCATTATTAACTCTGTTGTAGAGATCCCAGAAATGCCAGAGATTCCTACAGTTCCTTCTAGTACAGGTCCAGCTCTCCCCTTCTAGTTGACAGCCTAGGCCTTTTCTGGTATAATTGTCTAGTAATGCGCAAGTGGCGGAATTGGTAGACGCCCAGGTTTTAGGTACCTGTGCCCTAGCGGCGTGAAGGTTCAAGTCCTTTCTTGCGCATTTGTTTGTTATGAGAATTAAAATGATTAGTCAGCTTGTAGTTTTAGCTTCCATTGCAGGAGCTGCTGCACTCCCTTTCATAGCTCCGCCACCCCCTTCCCTTGAAGCCGTGGTGACTGTTGAAGCAAAGCCAGAAGTAGAAGTGGCAGCCACCTGGAAATGTCCAGACTGCACCAAAGAGGAGCAATACGTACTCAAGAAATTACAAGAAAGCACAAAAATTTATGACCGCAACGCTCTTGCTACTTTGATGGGTAACATCAAGCAAGAGAGCAAATTTATCCCTGATATCTGTGAAGGTGGAGCTAGAGTTTCATATACAGAATGTAAAGTTGGTGGGTACGGTTTGATCCAATGGACTTCTATTGGAAGGTACAAGGGGCTCGGTAATTTCTGTGCCAAGTTTCAATGTGATCCTTCGTCATTAGAAGGTCAGACTCGATGGATGATTAATGAACCAATCTTTCAACGCGTTCTTCCTAGGTTTGAGGGTGGAGGTCAAACTGTAACTCATTACATGATCCCCGCCTACTATTGGTTGGGATGGGGTATCAAAGGCAACCGCGAGGTTTACGCCTACGACTACGTAAATAAGTTGAAGTACATGGTATAATGTGTACTATCGCGGGATTAGTTCAGTGGTAGAACGTCAGCCTTCCAAGCTGAATGTCGTCGGTTCGAGTCCGATATCCCGCTTTGGAACTTGATCAGTTCCATAGGATGTGACAGAATAACCCTTGTGGAGGCACGGGGTAATGTATATTAGGACAGGGGTGGTGCCCGCTGACTACGGTCAGAAGCCAATACCAAGGCGTCCGAAAGTCTGAGAGTCCTATTAGCATTAGTGATTCCCTCTTAGTGAAGGTATAATGTAATCCTTTCATCCAACCAACATTTTAAGCCATATATATGAAAATCTTTCTAGACACCGCCGAGACAGAGGTCATCCGTAATCACTTTGCCACTGGACTCATCGATGGTGTTACGACCAACCCAACTCTCATTGTAAAGGATTTACTGTGGAAGAATGGGCGTAAGCCTGACGATGTATACCAAGAGATCAAAGACATTGGTATTCAGGACATTAGCATGGAGGTTGTTGGATCAGGCTTTCAAATGATCGAAGAAGGCAAGAGACTCTTTGAGAAATTTGGAGATGTTACTACAATTAAAGTCCCATGTACTAAAGAAGGGCTATTTGCCTGTAAAGTTCTTTCTGAGCAGGGGATTAGAGTTAATGTAACTCTTATCTTCAGTGCCGCTCAGGCTATACTCTCTGCAAAAGCAGGAGCAACGTACGTATCTCCCTTTATTGGTAGATGCGATGATAACTCCGTAGCAGGAGCTGAGGTTGTCAGGTCTATCTCAGGAGTATATTGCCAACAAGGAGTTAGGACTAAAGTGTTGGCAGCGTCTATTAGAGATGTATATAAAGTAACTAGGGCTTTCTATAACGGAGCTCATATTGTTACTATGCCTCCAGAAGTGTTTGAGAAGATGTACAACCACGTACTAACCGACTCAGGACTTGCCCAGTTTGACAAAGATTGGGACGAAGTAAAGACTCTTTTAAAGGCTTAGGCCTTAGCTCGAATAGCTCAGCGGTAGAGCACCTCGTTTACACCGAGATTGTCGGGGGTTCGATCCCCTCTTCGAGCATTTGTAAATTACAGAATCATGGACAACGACTGGAGATATTCTAAAGAACGCATGGACCTAAGGGCGAGGTCCTTGTTACTTCTAGGTAAAATGTTTACGCTAAAGCGCGAAGTCTACGAATTTTGTGACTTCTGGGTTTCTCAAGGGAACAAAAATATAAACAACATTGCAAAAGAGTTTATAAGATATATAGAAGACGTCGAGGTACTAAGACAAGATGAAGAAAAAGCATACAAGAAAAGCAGCAAAAAAGATAATAAAAATGGCTAAAAAATATCCTAGCAATTATTCTGATGCCGATGTATCGTACGCAAAGTTAATTCTTTCTAGATTAAAGAAAGAAAAAAGCTCATGTACGAATACAGAATTAAAGAAGTAGCTAGAGTAGTCGACGGAGATACTGTTGATGTTATCCTTGATCTAGGATTTGGTCTATATAAAAAAGAACGTTGTAGGATTGCTGGGATCGATACTCCAGAAAAACGCACTAGAGACAAAGACGAGAAGCTCCTAGGGTTAGATGCAACTGAATATGCAGAAAACTGGTTTGGTTGCGACCCTAAGGAGATTGAAGTAAGGACCGAAAAGGACGGAAAATACGGCCGTATGCTCGGCTGGTTTTACAAAGGTGAAGAATGTTTTAACAAAAAAATTGTTGAAGATGGCTTCGCATGGTGTTATGATGGAGGGACTAAAATAGAAAAGGGTGGCGGTGCTTATGACCAATTGGTAAAACTAAGAGGGTACGCCTCTTTCTCTGAATACAAAGAATCCAAGTAAACATGAAAAACATCGAAGAACATATCGCCAAGGACAAAGAAATCCTTGACAACCCCATGACCTCACCTAATCAACGACGTCATATTGAGGGAGAGCTTGAAGAACTAGAATACTATCATAAAGAGCATCCAGAGGACCATCACGATCCTTCTCCGCTAGAGTTATATTGCGAGATGAATCCTGAGACCGACGAGTGTCGGATCTATGAAGATTAAAGGATAAATAACGGGCCCTAGTACAGGGTCTTTTTTATTATGTAGAGGAGACTATATGGTAGAAAACAACGATAAAAATAAGGCATCCTCGCTCAAATGGTTTGCCCTAGGAGTAGGAACATTGGTTGGCGTAGCCCACATTGGCATCTTAGGTTACTTAATAAAGCCTGAGCCGTCTGCGCCAATGATCAATATCCCTAAGGGTGAATATTCATCTTATACACTTAAAGCGGGTAAAAATGGGTACGAGATCGAGTATCGTGCTAATGATCCCAAAGTCCTAGAGTCGAATAGATCCATGACACTTGATGCAACCAAGAAAGGCTGGTTCGGTGGAGGAACTGAAAAGAGGACTGAATTCCGTAGCGATCAATTTACTATGGAAGGTACTCGTAACATGGGAGGTAGCGTCTTAGACCCTGAGGGAAAGTTGAGTGCAAAAAGCGCAGAGTGCATAGCGGCGGACGCTGGAGCACGGTCACAAGGTGCGATGGCAGGTAGCGCTATCGCCGCCGGTGTGGTGGTTCCTGCAGTTTCTAGTATTCCTTATGTAGGTTGGTTGGCGGGTGGATGGGCATTGCTCTTAGGACAGAAGGCAGGATCATCACTTGGTTCGCAAGTCGGTAGTGTATTTAATGACTGTTAAAAAAAAAATAGTTGATTGCCGCAAGAACTTAGAGTAAATATACTCAATGCATAACATGGTTCCCAAATAGACAAAAACTAGTTAAAATACTAATAGCACACAAAACCAAATGAAAGTAGGAATTATTGGGTTGGGTCGTATGGGCGAGGGAATGTCTCGCCGCATGATAAAGGCCGGTATTGAAACCTGGGGCTACAGAAACAATGTAGCAAAAGCAGAAGAGCAATACGAAGCTGGGTATATTAGTGGCTTTACTACCTCGTTAAAGTACCTTGTACAAGCAGTTAAAAGTGATGCTGCCTCACATACTAGCGCCGGAAAAATCCCAGGCATTTTTCAGCTAGTCATTCCTGCAGAACTCGTTGAGGAAACAATTAATGATCTTATACAAGCTGGTTGCAATGAAGGCGATATTATCATCGATCATGGTAATAGCAATTTTAAAGATTCCCGTAAAAGGGCGGAACGACTTGAAAAGCTGGGTATTCAGTATATTGACTGTGGCACTTCTGGTGGAGTTTATGGTCTGGAGCGTGGGTATTGCCTCATGGTCGGCGGTTCAACTCATGCGGTTTCCGTCTGTTCCCCAATTTTTCGAGCACTTGCCCCAGGTCTTGGAGCTGCCACTCGCACAGATCCTTTAGGCCGAGAGACATCTGCAGAAAACGGATGGTTGCATTGTGGTCCCGCTGGAGCCGGCCACTTTGTAAAAATGGTTCATAATGGCATAGAGTACGGAATTATGCAGGCATATGCCGAAGGTTTTAACATTTTAAATGAAGCAAACGCAGGATCAGAATACGTTAAAAAAGGAGACGCTGAGGTTGCACCTATGGCGGATCCTGAGTCCTATTGCTATGATGTTGACGTTAGTGAGGTGGCTGAGCTTTGGCGCCGTGGTAGCGTTGTTGGGAGCTGGTTACTCGATCTTACAGCTGCTGCACTCCGGGAGGATAAAAAACTTGATAGATTTGATGGGGGTGTTAGTGATAGCGGCGAGGGACGCTGGACTGTTCATGCTGCTGTGGATCTTGGGGTTCCTGCTCCTGTCCTTAGTGCCGCATTATTTGAGCGGTTCAACTCTAGAGGATTAGGAACATTTGCTAATAAAGTTCTTAACGGGATGCGATACATGTTTGGAGGTCACAACGTAAGATGACAGACCTTTTTAGGATCACCAGCGTAGAAGCACCTACTGAAGGTGAAGTAGATAAGTGGGGGTTTACAATTAAACCTTCTATCACAGACAACGAATTAATCCTTAGGTGCCTAAACAATGCTCCTTGCGGATGCGATAAAAAACAAGTAACAAGGTTGATTAAGAGCTACGAGGAAAAAAACTGATGACTTTAGCCAATGTCTTACTTTGGGGAACACTACCCTTTCTATGTGCCACCGCATATTTCGGGTACAGAAAGGGTGAAAATGTCTATTATGAATCCGACAAGTACAAGGGAAATGGAACAGCACATTAAAATGAGGTACGCTTTTGCGATGTCTTCTTTTGGAAGGATGTTTTTACCGAATAAAATATCTCCAGATATGAAAGCATTGTGCAAAGAATGGGCCGAGAACGTGGAGCTTAAGCCTCCTACAAGAGACTTATATATAGTTGATCGCTATTTTTTAGAACTATGGAAACTCAAATTGCAGTAATTATTATTTTTTTGTTATTTGGCATTTTTTTATTTATACTATCTATACTCTCTAACTGATGAAACTATATTTCACGTCTTTACTATTGACCTCTTCCATCTTAATTTTTGTGTTGTGGGGTCTTAATAACGCTTATCCTAACTAGGTATAACAATGGGACTATCTAACGTTGCTGATCCGGTGTGGAGCGTAAACATAATGGTTGCTCTGTGCGTACTAGGCGCAACCTACGCAATTTATTATATCTTAAAGCTGGCGGCTGACGAACTCAATAACAGTTGACATATACATCGTTTTAGTCTAAGATTATATAGTATAAGCTAAAGTGCTATGAATGTATTTGTACTGGATAAAGATCCGGTTAAGGCAGCACAATACCATTGCGACAAGCATGTTAACAAGATGATTGTTGAACATCTTCAAATGATGAGCATTGTTGCTGTAGTTAATGACCTTGATCCCGCAAGACGAACTAATGGTGAGTTCTATAAAACAAAGATGTTCAGGAAACATCCTTGTACTCTATGGATGGGTAAGTCTTTTGGAAACTGGGCTTTTGCCTACCACCTGACAGAGGCCCTTTGCTCTGAATTTGAAAAGCGATTTGGCCATCCCCACGGAGGCAAAGATAGTCTTAAGTCTTTGCTCAGAACCCGTATTGCTCTGTCTAAAAAGCTCCCCCATGATATGACAGACTTTACTCAAGCAATGCCGGATGAGTGTAAAATAGAAGGCGATGCTGTAGCGGCTTACCGTAAGTATTATTGTATGCATAAACATGAATTTGCCACTTGGAAAACTGAAACCCCACATTGGTGGTCACCTATTATTGCCGCAGAGGGATAAGTACTGCGTTATTGGAGATTTACATGGAAGAATCGACACTCTAGAAAAAATTGTAAATAAGTCTCCTGAGTATCATTACATACTAATAGGAGACGTAATTCATCACAAACCTTTCTTTAAGAAGACAAAGAAAACTTCTCCTGTAAGAATGCTTCAGTACGTTATAAATAAAAGCATGCAGGGAAAAATAACTCTGTTGCTAGGAAACAACGAGAATTATATTTTAGAGAACTTAGTTACTCCAGAAGAAAAAATTATTAAAAAAGAAACAAAATATACCCTAAGGTCTCTTAAAGATTTAAATTTTAACGATAGACTAGACATCATTTCTTGGCTAGCAAGATGCCCTCTTACGGCAACAGTACAAGCAAACAACAAAAAATATAGGCTGGGTCACGCGCTATACTCAGAAGAGATTACAAAATTAAATAGAAACAGTATTCTTTCAGGCCCAGGCTTTCCTTGGTGGAAAGATAATCTTGAAAACTATTGTACTCGCAAAGATGATATCTATATATTCGGGCACTACGGCTATCCGTACATACGCAAGAACTTGCGAATAATCGACGCCACTAACTTCGAGGGAGTAGGGATGTACTATATTGACCGTGAAGAGTTTTTAATTCAGTATTGACAAAAAGCTTTGTATGGTCTATAATAGTAAAAACTACTCAGCAACCTATGTCTAAGCTTAATGCTCTGGGATACGCAGTTCTCTCAGACAAAATGAACAGGCAGGTTTTTGGTAATGTAGACACGACGCCAGTAAGACAAGATACCGTCAAAAGCATCAAGTCTTCTATGGAGAACTTCGGTGTAACTTTTCCCATAGAAAACCCAAAAGAGTTTTTCATGGAAGATTTCAAACTTCCGGGGTTAAAAGGAGATAATATTAAAGAGCACTTTGAAAATATCTCTAAAGCTCTTGTATCGGACCAAATCAAAATCATGAAAGATTTTGCTTACTCTGAGCTGCCTAAAAAGCCTGATACAGAATATATCGTTAACACGCCGGGATGGACCAAGTATACTCCGACTAAAACTGGATTTAAAACTACTCATCCAGAAGGAATCGAAGAAGCCATTGCTGTTTTTGACTGCGAGACCTTTGTTAAAGGATCTGACTTCTCTCATCCTATCCTTGCCACTGCAGTCACCGATACTGCTTACTATATCTGGATGCACGAGTGCTACGTAGATCCTTCTATCGAGTATTACACCACTCTTGTCCCTGTAGGTAATGATAAGATCTTCATCGCTCATAACGTTGCTTATGACCGAGCTCGTTGTGAAGAATCTTACGATATCGCCAAGAAGAATTACTGGTTTGATACCATGTCTGCTCATATTAACGTGAGTGGACTGGCTTCCGGGCAGAGATGGTGGTACGTACAAAAAGCAACTAAAAAATCTAGTTACAAAGCTGATCCTATCTGGGCGGATAAAGGATCACTTAATAGCCTTATTGATTGCTATAACTTTCATTGTCGGCCGATGAAACGTTTGGAGCCGGCAGATAAAAAGATTAGGGACGTGTTTGTAGTTAGCGAGACCATGGAGCAAATTTGTGAGCTCCATGAAGATTTGACTCAATACGCTCTTAAAGACGCAGAGATTACTCAAGAGCTCTTCTCTATTGTCATTCTTAAGTACCTTCAGAACAACCCGTCTCTAACTACTCTACTTGGGCACTTTGGAATCTCTTCGGCTTTCCTTCCTGTTGTAGATGACTGGGCTGAGTGGTTTGAAGGCTGCGAGAAAATTTGGAGAGACTCCATCTCTAGACAGGAAGAGATTCTAGGAGAGATGGCTCAAGAGATCTATAACGCCTGGAACCAAGGAGAGATTGATGCAGATTCTGATCCTTGGCTATCTCAGATGGATTGGGAGTGTAACTTCAAACTCACAAAAGCTGGGAAACCCTCTTCTAAGTGGTACGGAATCCCCAAGTGGCTAAGAAGCGTTTCAGAAATCCAAGAAACCGAAGAAGGTAATAAACTTGTTATCGGTGGTATCTCTACTAAGAATCGTCTATCTCACTTCCTACTTCGTCTTAAGTGGGATGATAAGCCTATGACCTATTTTTCTGATAGAGGCTGGTGCTTCTTTAGCAAAGATATAGGAGAGTACGTTAGGCTTCCCCACCCTAAAGGAGAAGGAGAGAATGTCGGAGGAGTATTGTCAAAAGACTACAACGACGATTTTGAGTCTGGGATGCTTAGCTCTGATCTCCCTCAAGCTAAAGAACTAATTAAGCTTGCAATTAACGTATCCTATTGGACATCGGTTAGAAGCCGAGTTCGTGAACAAAATGTCGCTAAAGTCAAAAATCCTCTCGGTAAAGAATTCAATCTTATTGTTCCAGCATCGGTCCCTCACAATACTTCTACTAATCGTGCTGGAGAAAATCTCTGGCTCACCGTTCCTGATCCAAAGTATGATAAAATTGGATCCGAGATCAAAACCCGAGTACAAGCTCCTGATGGTTGGGTTTTTGTTGAATCAGATTTTGATGCCCAAGAAGCTGTTGTTGCTTCCATCTTTGCTGATTCCTATTACAAAGTGGCTGGGTCAACTCAGTACTCGCACGCCATTCTTGCAGGGTCAAAAGACAACGGAACTGACATGCACTCGATGACCGCCAGGGCGATTGGGATCTCCAGAGCCGTTGCTAAAGGATGTAACTACGGGATGCTTTATGGATGCGGAGCTAAGACCTTGGCTAACACTATCCGTAAAGGAAACAAATCCATCTCTATGAAACAGGCCGTAGACATGGGTAAGAAACTCATCGAGATTAAGAAAGGCCGGAAAGCTTATCGAGGAATGAGAGAACTAATCGGCGGATCTGACTCTTATGCCTACAATGAAATGGCTAAGATTGCCTGTGAAAAGACGCCTATTAATCCTCTAAGTGGCACAAAAATGTCAACTGCCTTCCGTCCATCATCAGTTGGCGACGACTTCTGGACAATGAGAAATAACTGGTGTATTCAATCCACGGGTAGTGCTATGCTTCATGCATTTATGACCGCGATGGAATGGCTTATCAAAGACCACAAACTCAATGCTAAGTTCAATATGTCAGTACATGACAGTATTCTGTATATGTGTCCAAAGGAAGAAGCAGAAAGGCTCGCGGCTTTATTCCAAGTTGCTCATGCTTGGTGTTGGGCCTGGATGAGATACAATTACGAGATTTATGAGCTTCCTGTGGCAAACGCGTGGCTCTCATCTATTGAAATTGATCTTATTTTCCGCAAAGCTGCCGACTCTAGCACTAACACTGTATCTCAACAAAAGAAAGAAAATGATGGACACTCAGTTACAATTAAAGACCTCATCCCCGTCTTTGAAGACCTTTGACGAAATAAACAAATATTTTAAGCTCAAGTACGGGCTTTCTCTTTTTATGCAAGAGGAGCCTTATTTAATGAGCGGCAAAAAACCTCAATACTGGGTGGGGATAAATAGCACAGAGATTGCTCTATTAAAAGCTAATGGTGACTTTACAACAAAGTACCCTAAAAAAGCAAACATGACAAAAAACGCAGGGCACCGATGCATTACACTCAATACTCTGCGTAATAATATTCAGAAAGATAAGATGTTATTTATGAGAACTTAGTCAGGTCGAAAATATTCTGTGTCTGGATTAAATTTTGTTTTTTGAACTGCAGATGTTAAAGGATCTTGATTTGCAATAGTTCCTGCTTCATTTCTCCACAGCCCGAAGTCTACATCTAGCTTAAACCACGGTGGTAAATCTGTTTTTCTATCTTTATCGCATTTCCAAACGTTAGATAAAGGTCCAGAAGCAGTTAAAGAATCTTTTACAGTAGCAACTCCTTGGGAATCGTAAGTAATCGCTTTTTCTGGAATGAACTTATAAGTTGCAGTACCATCTAAATCGCTCCCGCAAGTTAGCTCCAATCTATCTCCTAAGTATCTCTTGCAAGTTCGAGAGTCCTCTACAATAAAGCTTTCGGTGCTTTCAGGACCTGTTATTCTAGTCCAAACTGCGAGCCCTGTATTTTCTCCAGAAGGAGTGAGTAAGCATTTTCTTTTCGGCAAGAAATCCTCAATGGATATGGGATCAAATGCAGCACATGGCTGGCTATAAAATCTTCCGTCTGATATAGTAACAGTTACTGAATAGCTCTGTTCGTATATAAATTGAGAAGCATCTGTTACTTGTACGAACCTTTCCGCTTCTAATTCAAATCCGGTAGCAAACTCTAACCCAGGAACTTCAGGCACCCACCCCGTAACTGCATCAGCAATAAGATCTAATAAAGGTAGTGAAAAGCTATGCCCTTCTCTTTGAGTTTGCTTTTGAACTAGTGTGACGGTGTAGGTCATTTTCCTAGAACGAATTGTGGGAATGTACGCTCCGCCACCCATCTCATTTGCTGTGTTTGCAGAAACAAAGCTAACAATTATCATGGCTTGCTCTGCAACCCTTCCCGATTGATCTAATTCTTCAGCTAAGCGAAGTACAACAGCGCTTTGCCCCAAGGTAGAATGAACTCTACGATGGAGTTGATTTTCAATTTCTAAAAGCATCAGAACTCACCGCCGGATAGAAAATCTGTAAGCACCCATTTTCCTTTAGTGTTATCATACACCAAAAAATCACCTTTTTTAACATCTCTAGAAAACTCTACGTTTACAAGATCCTGTAATTTTCTTGTAGATTCAAGCTCTATAATATATTGACGAAGGGCATCAGCGTCTTCTTTATATTTTGTGCCATCAGGAAAAACAGCACTTTTAAGGCCGGTTCTATACCCGTAGCAGTTTCCGGCGTCGTTATTTGTTAGATAAAATGCTCCGCCTCCAGCATTTGTTGGATAAAATGGGTTGTATCCTTTATATGAGTTAGTGGCCATTAGAACGTATCGTTAGTAGTTAATCCGCCATAGTTATCGAACTCACCGTCGGCGGAAGCGGTGTCATTATTTGCAACTAAGCCGTCTCCTTCTGCAGGACTTGTAGCTTGGTCTGTATTTGTAAAACTAGAAAGGCCTCTTGTAGACTCAAGAGCATCTACGAGCTCATTCATTTCATATGCGCTGTCTGGAATAACTTCTTTAACCCCTTGGGTTTCTAAAGCAAGGCTTTTATCTGAGTTTCTATTGAGTACAACAGCTTCTCTATTCGCGAACGGGAATCCACGGTCGTTACTTCCTTCACGAAGTACCCACTTATTAAGAGAAGGATCGGTGAAGCTTCTTCCTCTCTGATAGGAGCTTTTTGTCATCGAGCAACCAGATCTCCAGTAAGCATAAGCTTCTTGCCATTTAAACCCAGTACTTGGGCTGCCTTTAGCGGCCCACATCTCTAGTTGCTGGAGGGCTTTTTCTGACGCCTCTTGGACTTGAGTACGTGGTCTTAATACATCTAGATAGTACCTAGCAATTGTTGCTTGAGTTCTTCTATAAGAACCGGCAATTAAGACTTTTCCTTGCGGTGGGGCGCTATCTATATAATTGTTAATTAGCTGACCTGCGTCATTTAAGGCTAATTGAATCTTAGTAACATCAATATTGTTTCCAGTTGGATCTTCAATGTTAGATAGCTCTACAGCTTCTTGAAAACCAAACACAGAAATAAAATAATCCACTGTGGCGGGCGAGCAATTATTCGCGGCTCCGTGTATATCTCTAGGTGGTTGAGGACCTGACATAGATCATATTTTCTTCTGTTTTACTTTAAACAAAAAGGGCCGACCCGAAGGCCAGCCAGTTTATCAAGTTTTTAACGATTGATCAGACGCAGTTCTTAAGAATAGCGCCAGCACCAACTTTACCGTTTTCGCCCATGCCGACTAGCTCGAAGGAACGCTCGACAAGGATGTCACCGGTGAATACGCGGCGCTCGATGTTGAAACGCTCAGGAGTAGCAATAGGATAACCAGCAAGAGTGTAGGTGTATCCGAAAGCAGGGTTACCGTAGTTTGCATCCAGAGCGGGAGCAAAACCATCGGTAGCACCAGAAGGCTGGTAGAAGAGAACAGCAATGTTGCTATAGATGTTCTCAAGTGAACCAGTGGACTGGTTAAGCTTAAGACGACGTGCAACACGAATCTCGTCAAGGCCAAAGATGTTGGCGAGAGTTGCTTCGTTGACGAGAACGCCACGCTGCATGAAGTCTCTGATTCTCTTGTTACGCTTGAGGGCGTTGAAAGCGTCAGGGGAGATAACCATCTTATTAGGATAGGTACCGATCTGAGCGCGAACAGCTTCCTTAGCTTCGTCAATTAGAACCTCGATGTCAGAAGTAGCAGCATTGAACTTGTCTGCACCAGAGGCGCGAGTAGCAAGGTCAAATACGTTGTCTGCTTCATAAAGAGTGTCGTCTTGGACAGCAGTTGCAACGGTGATCTCCCAGGACTGCATAAGACGATTTGCAGCGTCCTTAGCAGCGTACTGACGAAGGTCAAGCTGAGCAGCGCCATTCTTGGCTTCTGCTGCGATTTCCTCAGCGATTTCCCAGCTGATAGCTTCTTGACGGAGCGAGAAGCTTCTGGTTCCGAACTCGTTCTGGATCTTCTGGATGTTAGTTCCAGGAGCGCGGAGGAAATTCTGAGCGGCAAAGGCTTCCTTGCCGAATACGAGTGTACGGCCAGCACGTGTATTCATAGATACCGCTGGACCGAAGAATGTAGCCACGCCTTCAGCGTTTTTGTAGCCTTGGGCGAGTTGCGTAAGAATAGGATCGATTACGCGTACTTGATCTAGATTCATCATGATTTTAAAATTCTCCTTATTTTATCAAGAAGCGCCTTCAGAACCTAGCTTAACTCTGATAAACTGACCGGCTGTAGTACCAGCGGCAGTGTCAAGAGCTCGACCAAGAATGAAGTTTGTACCGCCACCACCAGAAGCAAGAGCTTCTCCGGAGTCGGACGCGTATACGGCGGCATCAACAGCGATTGCACCAGAAGTGGCGTCAACCTCTACAATAACGATTCCTTCTGTTACTACAGAAAGGAGGCCTTGGTATGGAAACACTCCAGGCTTAGCAGGAGTTGTGGATGGGTTAAGCTGACCCTCATAGACGAGAGTAGATCCATCATTGACTTGATAGCCCTTAGCGGTCAGTTGACCTTGACCAGGAGCATCAAAAATAGTAACGCCAGAGGCGAAATCGCCATCAGCGGCGGGGTATGCACCAGCACGAGTTACGAAACGGTGAGCAGCAATTGTGGCGCTGGTCGATACAGTTTCGACATACTGGTGGTCAAAAGACATATAGCGGGGGTCTGTTGCCATTAGTATTTACCTTAGTTGTTGTTAATAACAAACTTAACAGCTGTTAAGTAATCGCAGTCGTTCTCTTCAGCATAAGATAATGCCTCCGAATGAACGTGAGCGGTGTTTGGATCGTAAGCGTATCCAGAAGCGTTGGGCTCAACCGACTTCGACTTTTGAGGCGCTGAAGTTGGTGTTGCAAACTCTTCAAACGAGACCATAGATGGTAAGGAATCAAGAACTCCACGCATGAAGTCAAATTGAGATGCCTTTCCGGTCTCCGAGAAATTCACAGAGTTCTTATGGTTAGGAGTCTCCATGAAACGAACAAGGTCACCCTTAGGTACAACTTGTTCGGTAAGCTTACCAGACTCATAGAGTCCTTCAGCAAACGAAGAAATTTCTTTCTCGCGAGCTAGCTTTCTTTGCTTATTAAGCTCTTCCTCGAGTTCGGCTACACGAGCGTTGAGGTTGTCAACACTCTGATCTCCAATGGCGGATTCGCCATGGTCTAGAGATTCGGTAGCCACAGGTGCAGCTTCTTCAGCGTGGTCGGCTGACTCTTCTTTCTTTTCTTCTTTAACCTCTTCGGACATGTCAGTTTTCTTTTCTTCGTCTTCGTCCTCTTCTTTCTCATCCTCGGCCATATCAGCCTTGGCTTCAGTCTCTTCTTCTTTCTCTTTCTTTTCCTCTTCTTTTTCAGAAGTTTCTTCAGCATTATCAACTACCTCTTCGGCGTTGTCACTGACTTCTTCTTTCTTCTCTTCGTCGTCTCCTTCCTCTTTACCCTCTTTCTCTTCCATGTGCTTTTTAAGGCCTTCGGGCATTTCGCCGTAGGACATATCTTTCTCCATCATGGAGGTAGCTTGTTTCTTGAGAGCCAATGCTTGGAAGAGCTCGTCTTCGTCGTATTCGGCAGCTAGAGAGGCAATTTTCTTATCGTCATTTTCCATCTCGCCAGAAATATCTTCCGCGCCGTCCTCTTTAGCAGGCTCATCGCCTTCTCCCTCGGAATCCATCTCTTCTTCACCGACTTCTTCAGCAGGTGCTTCTCCCTCTTCTTCAGGAGCCTCAGGTGCCTCTTCACCACCCTCGTCCTCTAGACCCATGTCGTCGCCTTCACCTTCACCTTCAAGGGCTTCAGCATCGGCTTCAGGGGCCATTTCTTCATCTGTTTCTTCGTCGGAGGCGTACTCCATCTTGTAGTCGGCTGGAGCGCCTGTTTCATCGACCTGGTTACCAGAGTCGTCATATACAGAAGGCTTACCGCCTCCTATGTTGATATTGACGGTCATTCCACCCTCAGCATGATCAACACTCTGATCTACTGAGACCTCCTGAACCTCGTCAGCAGTTTTTCTTTTTCTAGTCATAGTAGAGTTGTTTGTTTCTAAGGCTTCTTTAAACGAAATAACGGTTTCTCCCTCTTCAGGAGCTAAATTGATAATTTTTTCGTCGTTAAATTCACCTTCGGAAAAAGCAGTGAGTCCCTTTACGGCGGGAATCGAAACTAATCCAAGATGGCGGAGCGCCAATTTTCCAGGGTGCGGATTTGTTTCCGCGTCTGGTAAGTAGAAAGAACTACTTACTTTCTTGAACACTCCATCTTTAATCAGTTTTTCAGCCTTAGGGGTAAGTTCGACGTTACCCCATAATGCTTTACCTTTTCTCCAAAGATTTTTTACCCACCCTAACGCAGGTGTAGAGTCCGTTTGATCGTGCCCAATAATTAACGGAGCTTCATGTTGGCCAGGAACGTAAGTACCGACCACCTGGTCCAAATCCTCCTCAGTGAACATCATTTTTTGCCCGGCGGAACTGATCTGAGGACCAGCCCTGAACATTTCGATGTGCACGGCCTTTTTGGGCTGTTGAGAAGAAAGTGGCCCTTTAGCGTTTAAAATTTGCTCCTTATTATTAGACATTTTTAATTATTAGACCGTAGTTGCGTTAAGTAAGTAATCGAATCTGTCAACATTTCTAGAGAAGGCATCTTGTACCTGAGCAACCTGACCAGCAGGTGTTCTTACAACGGTAACAAGAAGACGCTCAAGAGTTGGCGAAGTAGCCACATAAGCATCGAGTCTTAACGTTCCGTTTTCTAGATCACTAACAGCGTTATTAGCATCAGAACAAACAACTAAGTAAGCTTGTTCTGGTCTAGCTCCAAAGAGTGCACCTTGGCGATAGAGTTGTCCCATTACCTGAGAGGCGATAGACTTGGCCCTAGCGTAAAGTGTACCAGCAGAGTCAATTTGCTCAAAAAGAACATCATCAAAGCTTCTTGCAAGTATGTCAAGAAGTACGTTTAGAATCGCACGTGTGTTGACAAACTTAAAGAGCGCATTGGAGCTCATTGTACGAGCACCCCAAGCAACAATTCCTCTATTAGGAAGGCTCCTAATTGGATTGAGGCCTAAAGGATAAGTAACTTCTTGTTGCTGAGCCGTGATATCAAAGCGGAGGCCAGTGGCTCCTCTTAGTGGATATCTTGCTCCTGCAGGTGCTTGCTGGAAGCCTTCGTTCACATAACGAGAACAGGCAATACCGGCAATAAAGCTACTAGGCGGCACAAAACGTCCGCTTGAGTTTTTAATGTAAGGAGCGTAGAAAGCACCGTGACCAAAAGGTACGCCGGCGGCTCCTTTAACAAAGGCAAGCTCATCTTGCACTTCGCTAAGACTGAGTTCATCAGCTCCGCAATCAATGAGAGCGATATGCTGAGTTCCAGAGATACCCTCAACTTCTCCAAGCTTACCTTCGGCAGCTCTGAGTAATGATTGGGTAACTTTTACTCTTTCCTCACGAGCTTGAGTTTTAGTCATTCCGCCTGCAGTGGCTTTGAATGAACCGAACGCTTCAGGTGCAAGTAAGAATCCGGGGCGATAATCGCCTGATCCCATACCTTGCTCAATAGCGTACACAAAGTCTTGAGAGCGCGCTTTTGCCGAGAGTTTGTAGTTAACAAAGTCAGCAGCTTCACTCAAAGAGTTAACTCTTGAAACGTTAGAATCCTTTTTGCCATAGCGGTCAAGACCAGCAACAACAGGGGAAGGAATACCATTTTTAGATGTAATCTTTACCTTAAGAACATAATCGTGACGATAGAATCCGTTGGCGATAGAACTGTCTAGGAAGACTGTGGTAGAGCTAGCAGTGAATGCAGGAGCGGTCGTTACTACGAAAGCTGCGTCATTAGTCACACTGGCAACTTCAAATCTGTATCCGTTGATAACAACATAGGATCCAGCATATAAGTCTTCAGTAAATCTTGTAGATACAACGCTCCAAGATGAACTACTATTTTCGGTGGCTCCAGCAAGGTTACTTACGATAGCCTGAGTGTTAGAAGTAACTTCAACAACTTCATAACTGTTAGATCCAATAAGGATTCTGTATCCGGGGGCAATGGATGAAAGGAATTCCGTGCCTGAACCTAATAAAGCTCCGCTTGCCAAGAGTTCAACTGTTTGGCTATTGCTTGTCTGAGGAGAAACAAATCCTTGGATAGTTGTAGAACCAGAGGTAACTAAAACGGCCCCTGTAAGTGCCTTTCCATCGTTGGAAGGACGAAGTGCCGGAGCACCTGTTACACTTAAGCTAGCGCCAATTGCTTCGCCGTTATTAGGAGCATATTGGTTTGTTCCAAGAGATGTCTCGTAGTCTTCTAAAACTGACTCAACATCATAGAAAGCTTCTAGCTCTTTCTCTTCAAGGATTTCTCTAATAGAAGAAGAAACACTCTCTGTGAGCTCAGCAGGAGTAGCGCCGTTAGCAATGATTACCCTGTTTTCTCCAGCAATGTTAACGTAGAAGGATTGAATAGTGTCAGGAACATATCCAAGTCTATTTACGTTGCCACCAACGGAAGTAATTGTTCCTTGAGGAATTTTAGTAAGACCTGTTCCATCAGCACCAGGAGTAAAGGTAAGGCCAGAAGCGTTCCACTGATAGTAAGCAGCGGCAGCATCGGCCCAACGAACATGATCGTCTTTTCCAACTCTTTCGTCTGTTGAAATTGCAACGATTTTGTCATCAGGGATGGCAGAAGCAGAAGCATATACTTCTTGGTCAACCAGGAAGTCCTCGATTGCTTGCTGGTTATCAGCAGCAACTGAAGGGTCATAGGCAAGTCTGCGAACTGTAACTACAGACGTTAAGTCGTTGCTGGTAAATGTAAGAGCCGCATTTGATCCGTTATTAATAATAAAGGTGTCAGTGCCAGCATCTACACTTAATACTGAATATACTGTGCTATAGAAGATATTTCCAGTAGGAAGTTCACCAGCTGCTCCTTCAAATGCGATCTTGTCGCCTGCAGCAAGAGCCACACCGCCGATCGTAAGATCATCGATGTCTGCAACTTTTACCACTCCGGTAGAGGCAGTAAAGGCGGCCGAAGAATCTGTTTTAACGGTCTTAGAAGTTTCTCCTAAGAAGTTTCCGATCGCGGCACCAGATACAAAGAGAATAGGCTCTTGTGTGGATACGTCTCTAGAAACACAACGGAAGTTGAGTTCTTTAACGGGGATATAACGACTAACAACACCAGCATCCGTAGGAGATGCATAAGCGGTATCAGAGATTTTATATCCTTTAAAGCTTTGAATGGCTGGAATTACGCGGGAGTCTTTAGAATAAATTCTAAAAGTTGCGTTCGATGCTTCTACTTCGTCTTGCTCAATCTTATAGAATGTGTTAAAATCAGGATCAGTTTTGCCAAGGTAGCCGACGATATCAAAGGCGTTGTCGTCAGCATCAAGAGCTGTAGTTGTGATCACTTTAATAGCAACACCGTCCGAGTCGTTAACACCTAAGGATTTATCTCCAAAGTAACGATCGCCGATCTTTAAAGCAAAAAGATTCCAACCAGCGCCTTTATTTACAACAACCTTCGACTCGGGTGTTGGGGTTACGCGGGTATAATAGAGGATTCCGTTCACACCCACGTTTTCAAAGAATGACTTTACGGAATCGTAAGAGATCATTGATTGCGGGTTAGTCGAAGCAGATGGCGTACCGCCTGCTTTTTGAACAAAATCTTCTAATGAACCAATCTGTGTTGGTTGATATGGTGGGAGAGCTGAATACTCGTCAACGGGATTTGTATCATATGGGTCTACAGGAGTAGATCCAAAGATATAACCAATAGCATGAGAAGCTATGGGTTGAGGTAATCCACCAGTCGATGACTGAGTAACAAACACTCCAGGACGCTGAATAGCGCCTACATTAATGTTTACAGGATTAGCCATAAAATAATTCTTTACAAAGTAAGAGGCCTTTCAGAAGACCTTTAAACAAACAGTCTTTTTTAATCTTTAATCTTCTGTACTATTTCTATACAATTCAAAAAGGTTATTCATTAGCCAGTCTGGGCAGCTTTCAGACCCGCATTTTTGAATATCTAATATTTTTAAAGCTTTTCTCATTATTTTATTAAAATCTACGTCTGTTACATGGTAAGAGCAAACTAGCACGAACTCTTTTAGCCTAATTTGATCTTGCTGAGTGGCTATCGAGCAAAGAATAAGGATAAGTTTTAGGCGAAGTTCATCGGTCATTTATTTTTGGGGTTTCTTCATTTCAGCAATTGCATTTTGATGTACTTGAATCATCGCCATTACTTTTGTCATTGGTTGTGATTCAAAAAATTTCAGCGCGACAAAGGAATTATTTTGTAGAGCGTAACAAACTTCTAACCACTTAAATTTAGGCATATAATTACAAAGTATTTCTTTTGTAACTATATCAAATACTTCCCTTATTACTCTTAACGTAAGCTTACTAATTCGTACATCAGATACGTTTACGAGCTCTAAAATACCTATAGTTTCCTCTATAGATAGAGTCTTACCTTCTTGAAAAAATCTTTCTAAGTATTCTAGGTCTTCCCCCGTAATATCTCTAAATGAAAGTGACTTTTTATTTTTATCGGTTATTAAAATCGTATAATTGTGCTCTCTACTCAAAGAGTATTTATTGTTCATCACCACCTAATAAGGTGTTCAATGCTTCACCAATCTTCTTAAGATGCCGCGCAGTTAATTTTTTTGCATCTTTTAAAGAGAGTCTTTTGCCGCCATTTTGAGGATAATGAAGAACACAAATTGTTTGAAGAGTCGCTTCAATTTCACTAATTTTCTCGTTACTATTAATTTCAGAAATATTAATAAGGTCGTCAGCACAAGGCTCTTTTAGATAGAGATACTTCCCTTGAGATATCTCTACAGGGATTATTTCTGGTTCGCCGAAATCAAAATTTTCAAAGCTACTTTCTTGATCTTCTTCTACTCCTGGCCGTGACATTTTGCTAGAAGGCATGGTTTGTGATTATATATACGTAACTTTCTTTAAACCTTAATTTTGATTTTTTGTTTAAAGACATCTTAGAAGAGATAAGATATGGCAATAAATTCTTCAAGTTCTCCGTACGGGCATTGGACTGAATCTCGTACAAATTCGGACTATAGAGCAAGACCTACTCAAAACAATGATTATGTCAAACAAGCACTAGCTCAAGAAAGATATTTAAGAAGCTCTAACAGAGTCAATCAAGGCCCTCAGTACAACACACGAAGAATAATGGCACAAGACACAGAACAAAATCCTCACGTATACGGCTCAGAAGACATGTGGGGATGGCAAAACTGGACAGAAAAAGCCAAGACAAAAAATGCCTCGACTCTTGCTCCAGGCCTTTACGAAGTAAGTCCCACGGGAGACGCTCCTGGTACTCAGTACCCCGGGCCTTCTAGAGTGCAGGGTTGGGCTGGGTGCTCAAGTTGCAAGAGAAGAAGAATATGACTACTAGAAAAGCAAGGCTAAGCAAGCTGACTAAAGACGAAACTCCGTCAAAAATCCCTCAAGAAGAGCTCGAGAACTTTTTTACGGACCCCGAGCCGAGTGAGGTTGAAGAAAAACCCGCAGAGAAGAAGAGGGTTCGGCCATTTAAAACCGGTAAAGTTTTTTTAGGTGAAGAGGACATGCGGCATTTTGAGGCGTATAAAAAGTACCTAAAAGAAGAACAAGGTATTAAAGATATCAAACATAAGCCTATTTAATGATATAATATAGTCAGATATACTAAGACTATGAAACCAGAAATAAAAGAAGCATATATGAAAACAGCTGAACTTTTTGCCCAGGTTTCAAATTGTACTAAATTAAAAGTAGGAGCAATTGTGGTTAAAAACGGAAGTATCTTGGCGCATGGCTGGAACGGTACACCGTCTGGTTTTCACACTAATTGCTGCGAACTAGAAGATGGCAGTACAAATCCCTTTGTTCTTCACGCCGAACAGAATGCTCTTATAAAAATGGCTAAGTCTTCAGAATCAATTGATAAGTCCGAGCTATTTTGCACTCACAGTCCTTGTCCAGATTGCTCTAAAATGATTGCACAAAGCGGTATTAAAACTGTATACTATAGAAATGAGTACCGCATTGGAGATGGTATAAACGTACTAAGAAAATTAGGCGTTAACGTAGAAAAAATGTAATGTTTGAAAGTCCACAAGATCGAAAAAAGATAAAATCTATTTTTGAAAATCTTTCTCGTGATGAGAAAGAGCTTACTCCTATGTTCAAAAAAATCGCTCAAGATGGAGGTCCTATTGCCTTGTATGTTGCGACTAAAGACAATAGCGATATTACTTGGATGTTCGATAAAGATGATATTAGCGAAATGCTTGGAGGTAAAGATACTTTGGACAGTGTAACAGACCAACTCCTACCTACAGAAAAAGACAAAGAAGAAGGAATAATATTTATTATATTTAAAAAAATAGGACCTTTATACTCCGTAAGACTAGAAAGAGCAATTCTCCAAGAAACTTTTGCCTAAGCAAAAGCTGTGATTATTTCATTAACTTTGCTTATTAAGTCTTTAATTTGAGGTACTATTTTATTTAAGTCTGTTATATTTTCTGAAACCTGACTAACTCTTAGTCTGAGATCTTCAGCTCCTCCGTTTCCAAGGTCAGAATCTGGAATAGTAACAGTTTCTCCTTCTAAGAAGTTTGCTCCGGTGTCATCTATAGAGGTTATAGAAGCTAAGCCATTTACATCTACAGATATTGTTAAATCTAAATCAGATCCGTTGCTTCCAGATAAATTATCTATATCGTAATTACCGGCAGTCCTACTAGTATTAGCAGATGAAAGAACCGAGATAGAAACAACGCTACCAAAGCTATTAAACGCTGATAGCGCAAGATTATTTACTTTTCTAACTCGCTTGTAGATATCTTCGATAGAATCAGCGTTTACTTGGTTTTTATCTGATAGAGCGGACTGCTCAGCAAGTACTTCTGTCAAACTAGTCTCTACCGCGGTTAAATCGTCAATTCTAGAAAGTTTGGAATCTACCTGGTCAGATCTAGAATCAAAGCTATTTGCGATAGTAGAAACGGAGTCTTCCAATAACTCGAAAGCGTTCTCTAAATTTGTAATAGAGGAGGAAGAAGCATCTGCCAATGCTGCTTGCGCAGAGGCAATTGCTGTAGAAAATATTTTTAAGTCTCTGATCCCAGCGTAAGTCCTATTTGCGAATCTGACGTTTACCGCTCCCTGGTCCGTTGTTGGGTCAACAACTTCACATAAAGAAGTGCCAAGCATCAGCCCACTTTTTGTGCCTGATCCATCTTCTACAAATAGAGTGGAGTCAGAAAGTAGCCCATCTTGAGAAAGCACTTCTCCTGTGCTGGCCAATTCTTGCCTGGAGACATTTAACAATCCTCCGGCGTAATCTTCAATAAATCTAGATCGAAGGTCTGCCATAGTGTTGATTAATTTGCGTTTCTTTAATATTCTTAGGGAAGAATGCGTACATTTGTATCGGTATTATACTCGTAGGAGGGGGATTATCCCATAAAACAAGCCAGTTATTAGTGACTAATAATCTTATTTTAGAAGCAATCCTAGTATTCCCCCAGTTGATATCATTTCCACGTAGATCTATCATAGTGGAATAATTCTTTCTAAAGGGCGGAATGGTTCCGGGTATAATATTTGAAGAAGATGTTAGTGTAGGCGTAAAAGAAAATAACGCCCTCTCCATAGCTTCTTCTGTAAGTCTACAATTCTTTAAACTTAATACTTTGATATTTTTAGAGTATCCCAAGTTAATTACTTCTAAGCTTAAGCAATCATTTAAATTTAAAACTTCTAAATTTTCTAGCTCTGTCGCCACAAAAGATTTTAAATCAGGGTTTCCTTCTAAATTTAAATTTTTTAAATAGCTTCTTTTTAAGTTAAAATTAGCATAGAGCAAAGAGTTTCTTTGTAAATTCATCACCTCTATTTTTGGATCTACACTGTACGTGCTATCTTCTTCTATCCACAGGTCATCCCAAGTTAAAATATTTTGGTTTGTAAGCTTAAATTCTTTAATTGGTTGCGGAGAATTTGTGTCTATGGATACTACCATAGAATTAGTTTTTTGTTTGTACAAATACGCTTCGTCAGAAGATATCTCTTCTTCGTCAAAAAATTTAACGTAATTAAAAGATGATCTTTGAGATTTATTAAAAGATAAAATCTTTACGTCTTTAGAGTCAATTAAAAAACTCGTAGATATTCTCATTTGAATAGGCCTCCAGAAAGAGTTTTAGGACAGAAATTTAAAAATTTGCCGCCCGGCCCTCTCTTAAATCTTTTACATTTTAGCAGGTTCATACAGGCAAGATGGGCATATGGGTCCTCTAATAAAGAGCACTTAAAAGAGTCATCTTTTTCAAAGCCTCCCTTAATGGACTCAATAAGCCCATATTCTGTGTTATAGTAGGAGGCGTATAAAGACTCGTTAGCTTCCTCTTCTTCTCTTTTTAAGAAAATTACAGGATCTGTTTTTATTTCCTTTTGAATAGGTATTCCCTTATCACTAATCTTTAGATCGTTTCCTAAAAGCTTGAAGTATGCGGGTTTATTGTTGGCGCTGTAGGGTAGGAATAAAGCCTTGGGTTTTAGTTCAGAAAAAGAGCCGTAGGGCCTATCTATAATAATAGAGTTATTATTTATAGGAGAGAAAGAAGTTGTATCTCTTTGGGAGAGTATAGACTTATTAATTGCAGTACTACAAGAGTTTACGTTACTTTCTACTCTAGATTCACATTTACTTCCGCCAAATTTTTTGCACGATTCTAAAGGACTAAATTTTTCAATTAACTTTTCTGAAATTAGTCCATCAGCCACAGAGTTTTTTATTTTTTCTTGAACCTTAGTTTCTTGAGGATACGTCGATGGAATTTTTATCTCTGCAACTCTTTCTATCGTCCCGGCATTTTCTGCACTCAAGGTACTGGTTACTTCGTTATCTAGTATATTTGATCTTTTTTCAGAGATATTATTGATATTTCTGTACGGAGAAAGAGAAGAAGGATCTCTAAAATCTTCAGAATTAGCCTCTATGAGAGACTTATGATCTTTTGCAAATGTAACAAACTTGCTGATAATATCAGCTGCAGTAATACTAGAACTCTCCTTATTAGCTATAAAAGAAAAATTTTCTTTAATCTGAGGAGAGAATAAATTAGCCTGCTCTGGCGTAATAGATTTTTCTCTAGGTATAGACTCTGGAACAGGAGAATTACCTATACCCGGAGAATTAAAGATTTCTGCTAGGCCATCAACTTTGGGACTTCCTATATTAGTAAGGTCTCCGTCTACAGGAATAAGGCCTTTGATTATTTTAAAGAACTCTTCTGGCTTTTTATTTTGAGCATTAACTATATTTTCAAAGGGGTATAACCCAATATCATTTTGGCCAAACTTATAGTCTAAAGAATTAACAAAGCTTGTAGTTGTTATATCTAAAAGAGTTGATAGATTTTGAACTAAAAAGACAAGAGAACCCAGCTCGATAGGATTTTCTGGAGATATAAAGAAATTAGGAACTTGATAAGAATTAGAGTAGTAACTAAGTTTTTGCAAAACCCCACTTAAATATCCATAATTAATTACTTTTGTTAATCTTCCCCCACTATACCCATCTATTAGCTGTTCATATTCATTATGACCTCTAGCGTCTTTAGTATTTAAAATAGAAATTAGCTCTTTAGGTGTTAGACCGTTGCTTTTATCAAACAAATTCTGAATAAGATTAGTTGATGCTCCTCCTAAGTTTTTGTCTATAAGCTTAGACCACTGCTTTAGGGCTAAAGGAGCATTTTCATTAGCGGTCATATAGTCTATTGAATTTGAGTTGTAACCAAAGACGGATTGCCCATAAATTAAAGATTCAGTGATGGGTTTTAAAAGGTTAATTTTATCCTTGTCTAGAAGCATATTTGTTTCTTTATTTTGCAATAGATAAGAAATAGACTCAAACAGGTCTAAATAGTTTCCAGATAAATATTTTTTGAAGACTTGCAGTTGGTCTGGATTAATTGCAAAAGTGAGATTAATAAGCAAACCAATTAGCTTCCCATACTTGCTCTCGTTAAAGATAACCGCTGAGCTTTTATTTTTAACAGCAAAATTTAATATATTTACTAAGTTATTTTCGTCTTGTAAGTAGAGATAGTTAATATAGCTATCTATTGCGCTTTCCCCACCATACTCGTAGATTAGCTGAGATAACTCATAAGCTCTGAAGAAAGAGATTTGGTCTTTAGAGTCCGTTATTGGAGCAAACTTTAATAGCAAATCTTCAAAAGATTCAGCAGATAAAAACAAGTCAATTTCTCCTTCTTGGAAGCTCAAAGATCTCAGCTGATTAGCTAATTCGTTCTTTTCAAGAATAGAAAATTTGAAGGAAATATCTGGTACAAAACTTCCTGGAAGGTACCCAATGCCTTCTATACCAGAGTTCAGCTGCTCTAGATTAAATTGAATTTTCCTAGCCCAAGAGGCGATCTCTGTGAGTGACTCCGAGGTTAATGGCGGGCGATATAAAACGTCTGACAGCCTTCTATAAGAGCTTAACAAGTAAGAAAGCATGCCATTGAATCCTGGTAAGACTTTAGAGCCTTGATAGTCTTCTGCAAGAACTCTTGTGGGAATAAATACGTTTCCAAGTTCTGCAATTTCAATAGATATAGGACCATAACCTTCATATCCTGGTAACAGACCTTCTTTTGTTAATGAGGAGTTAAGGCTGTCAATAGCGTCTGCAACAAAATTTGTAAGCGATAAAAGTCTCTCTATTCCAAATAAAACAATGTCAACGTCAGCTTCATCAGAGTACGGATTGGGATTTTTGTACGTATATTTATCTTCTATGCCATCCTTATACTTAGCGTAAATGGGATTATAACTGATAATCTTAATGTTTTCTTCACCGGGCTTATCTTCTATTAAGGTACTTTCAGGAAGTTTTAATTTTTGCTTGAAAGATCTTAAAGACTTGAAATTATTTAAGAAATTCAACCCAGCGATTTTGTTTGTTTTTTCTTCAGAAAGAAAAAGAGAGTTAAACCTTCCAAAGAGACTTACGCCTTCTTCTCCGTCAAAACCTGTGTTGGCAACTCTACCATATAAGCTTGCATAGAATTTTTCACAAAAATTAGCAATAAAATCCACATCTCCAATGGGAGATCCTTCGTACCCTCCAAAGTAGTTTACCGTTGCTTTTAGTGAAAGAATATTTGTTAGCACCGCTTTTCCTTTACCAGCAAATGTAAGGCCAAGATCTTTTTCGTCGTAGGTGAGCGAGCTTTTTACTTCTTTTATTTCAGAATCTGATATAATACCGTTAATATCTTTTGAGTTAGTAAGAACTTGGTTTACATATACCTCAGCGTTGTTTTTTAATTTATCTAAAAATCTTTCTTTTTTGGATAAAAATTTTGAATTAAACTCTGCCCATTCTTCTTTATTAAAATCCCAAAACGTCGGTTGGCTTATACCTTGATTCAAAGAGTATACTCTTTTATTATATATAGTAAGTCTTTTTGTGCTAAAAGAAGTGCCCTCTTTGTATTGTTCTTTTTGATATTCCCAGTAAAGGTACTCAGGAATTAAGGTATGCAAGACTCTTTCTGAAATCTCGTCTTTAAAGTACTCCTCTCTTTCTATAGTAAACGACGGAGCATATTCTTCTACTAATTGAATAAGCTGATCTGACTTTAGTCCCTTTTGAAATAATTTTTCTTGGGTAATCTGTTTTATAATTTCAGATATGTACCTTTCTATATAATTTTCTAGCTGAGCGTTTCTGCCACCGCTTTGCGCTATAGATTGAAATAAAACCTCTTGACAGTACACCAGTATAGTTACAAATAGAGTAACATTAAATCCTAGCTCCACTAGCGTGAAAGCTAACTGATTATATAAAGGAATTATAGACGAAGGTTTTTCTTCTAATATCCTATTTAGTACGTTACCGAGTAAATCGACGTATAATTTTTTATAAGCCTTTCTCTTAGCACTTATTTCTATTTCTCCTTGCGTTTGCTCATACGCGTTAAGAGCTTGATCTACCACGAAAGAAAGATTTGAAGCGATGGCGTTCGCTTGTTGTTGAGTTAATGCAGTTAGCATATCCGCACGCTTTTTTTAAACTTTAAACTTTAAGTTTAAAGCTTTGTAGCAAATTTGAAACTATGCCTTCTAAAATCTCTGTTACTATTATAAAAACAAAATCTGTTGACACAGTTTCTGACCTAAATAAAATGGCTGTACACTTAGAGCAGGTTTTAACTGAAAAAGAAGGAGTTGAGGTAAAGACTAGACAGTCAGTTACAGAGACCGTAATAAAATCTTCAGACTATATTGTTTTTATAGGTTGGGACACTTTAGGAATTTCTAATATTTTCTCTGCACTTCATACGCTTGAAAAAACAGAAGTAGAGGACGATAAAAAAATATTCTTGTTTGACGAGCCAGGAAGTAATTGCTGGGATGATTTAAATAGGTTACTCACGTTCGGCATGGATTTAGATAGAATAGACAGTAAACTTTTTACAAAAATTGAGCATTGTTGGAATTATCGTGATATAATGAGCTATATAGACCTAAAGTTAAGAAAGTCAGAAGCTAATGCAAACCCAGGAGATTCTAGCGCTGTGTAATATTGAAGAGTCTGCATTGGATAAAATTTTAGCGCATGATAAATGGAAGCTAGAACAACAACTTATTCACGACAAGTGGGTTGTTGAGTTTAATGCACATATCAAAAGTACCTCAAGACCTAAAATAATAACCACTCAAAATCTCTCTGAAGACGACGTGCTTATTAACGAACTAACTGGGTACGGAGAACTCGACGAGACGCATATCGGAAAGCTTTCAAAAACCCCGGTGTGGCAAGCATCAGAAAACAAAGCAATAGATATTTTTTACGAATGGAAAAAAGCTATTAAGGATATAGACGACCTGCCTAAAAAAGATCTTAGCGACTCTAGGACCAAAAAGCTTTTAACAACCTTTCTCTGGTCTAACTCTCTCGCGCAACGGAGTGTTCTTTGGCCAGATGGAAAAGACATGCATTATGTAGAGGCAGCAAAAAGAGAGATTAAACAAAAACTTCAGTCTTACGCGGATATAACTATTGTTAGATGCTATGAATCTTTTAAAAAGTTTTGGAAAGAAGTTAATGACGGAGACGAAGTTGAGTTTAATTCGACCTTCATGGCGCAAGTTTTAGACAACGCTTACGAAGAGACTTTTAAAAAAGAAAGGATAACCAAAAAATCTGATCTTTTAAAGTCTCCTTTATTTATAAAAATATCAGAAGATCATCCTAATATAGACCTAGAAGATCTTAAAGATCAAATGATCGCTAAGAGAGGAGATTTTATAAGCGCTATTTTAGCAATAGAGCTAAAAACATTTTCCTTGACCGTTCCAGAAAAGTATAAAGAGCTATACACCCAAGATTCTTGGGGGGAAAACTACTTCAAGTACGTACGAAAATACGACGAAGCTTGGAGAAAAACTTACAAGTCATTGTATCAATCTATCCACAAAGAACAAGAACTATGGAAAAAGGAATTAACATCTTAACAACTGGGCATAACGTTAAAGTCGACGGAGCCGAGGAGCTAATTGAAGAATGGGAAAATGGAAACATTACCCGGGAAGAGCTAAGAGAACAGCTTATGAACCTAGAAACAATTGTTATTGATCTAACCCAGGTAGTTGAGCCTAGTAAGTTTAAAGATAGCGAAGAATGATGTGTAAAAGTACCCAATGAGCTCTGAAAATCCTCAAAGACATATTAAATCTGGGTTTTTCGACAGGTATTTTTCCCTGGGAGTTTCTCAAGGTAACTTAGCTGGATACAAGTCGGATCCTTATTCCTACTCAGGTGCCCCGCACCTTACCAGCGGAGTAATATTACCTCGTAGAGACGACATCCTCTTGGAAGAGGGTGGTGGTGGACCTAGAGCCATCGAGAAGTACATGAGGCTGTTCAACGACAGCCAAATCCTTGCCGCTTGGGAAAAGCTCATTGGTGAGATTGTACAGAGACCCTGGGAAGTTTATCCTGCTTCTGATTCTTCAGAAGACGAAGAAGTCGCAGAGTTTGTGCGTCAAGTAATTAATCGAATGGGTAGTAATACCCGACAATCGTATGGTAAAGAATCTTTAGTTTCTGCAAACTCTGGATTTGACACGTTCATCCGTGGAATGTGTGAGTCTATAGTGCTCGGAATGTCAGTAGCTGAGATCTGCTGGATGAGGCAAGGAAAGTACATTGTACCTTCAGAAATAAAATCTAGAGACCCACGAAGATTTCTTTTTAGGCTTAATGAGGATGGGACTGTAAGCCCTAGACTTATTACAATGTTTTCTCCAGTAGAAGGCATGGGCGTTCCTCTTAGGTCTATGGTAATGCATAGGCACTGGGCCTATAGCAATTTTATGGATGTCCATGGCTCTGGCCTTGGTCGCCAACTCTATCCGCTTGTAGAGTTTAGAAGAACTCTGCTTAATTTTTGGTTACAGTACGCAGATAAGCATACCACTCCAACTGCCGTGGGTAAGTTCAGCCTTGGCACTCCTGAAGAAGAAGTTAATTCCTTATTTACGGCCTTACAACGTCTTGGGCAGGAAACTGCTGTTGTTATACCGGACGAAATGGAGATTAACTGGCTAGAAAGTAATGGAAGACCCGAACTTTATAATCAGTTAATCTCGTACATTGACCAACAAATTAGTTTTGTGATTAACGGCGAAACTACCGTTGGCCAGGAGACGGGAAGTGTTGGGTCGTTTGCGCGGGATCAGATTGCCGACTCTGTTCGTATGCGTAAAGCAAAGGCTTTTTCTGAAGAGCTTGACGAAACAATTAACTCCACTTTGGTCCGATGGATAGTAGAGCTTAACTATCCCGGTAAAAACCCTCCTAGATTAGTCCGTAACTTTGAAGATCTTAAGCAGCGCGAAGATCCTGTTCGTATGGTTCAGGTTCTTTCACAGCTTGGGGCCATAGGCTATCAAGTAGAAGATATAGACTGGCTTAGAGACAAGCTTAACATTCCTTCTCTAACTAAGCAAGAAATGCCTGATGGTGGGATGATGGGCGGGATGATGCCACCTGTAGAAGAAGAAGGAGATGCTGAAGAAGCTCCGATGGCTGAAGACATGGAGTTTGGAGCTGATCTTATGAAGCTATTTGACTTTGAAGAACCTTCTGAAAAACAGAAGATATCTCAAGAAATATCTGCTAATTTCAAAGGTAACCTTGACGACGTTGGATTCCAACGAATTGTTTCTGATTCTACCGGAAACGAAATGTCCATCTCTAAGCTTAGCATAGATGAGTTTACTTCTCCTGGAGAGATCATTTTTGTTGTAGAAAGATTCTTTGAAGAAATTAGAGGCCTTCGCAAAATACCAATTGAAACATTTGAAGTAAAAGCAAGACTAGAAACAGATTTACAAAGATTTAAAGGCTTAGTCCATCAAGATGGCCTCTCAGAGCAAGACTCTGAAAGCCTTATTGCTCTGTATCACGCAGTTTTTAGACTAAATAGATATATTGTCCACCGCGAGACAGTTACCATCGATACAGAGGCCAAAGGATATTGGAGATGGTTTGATCCTTATTTCCAATAGCGCATGTAGTTTAAAATACTATTAGAAATATTGCATTATACATAACGTACTATGTTAGCATATAAGCCTATCACACAAGCACAGTACTGGATCCAGGCCTCCCCTTTCCAGCACTATTTTACAACTTTTTCTGGTATCAGAGACACCTCAGGAACTACTCAGTATGCTGACGGTGTAAGAGGTCGTATCTTCCAGCTCAAGGGTCCTCGCACCCTTGCAGAAGTTACTGTCTCTGTTCCTTTTGACCCTGAAAAGCACGCCGACATTGTTGACTTTTGGAAAACCTATGACTGCTCTTACATCACTCTTACAGTTACTCCTGTGAGTTGTGGCGAAGATCCTAGTCCTGTAGGAAACAGAACCATCACTATCCCAGACGCTCAGATCACCTCGTTAAATTTTGGCCAGGCCGATAGAGCCTCTACAAACGTATCTACACTAGAGCTCACGTTTGTAATGGATACATTCACATATAACTAATCTATTATAGGAGAGTTGAGGTATGTCAACCTCCAACTTATTTTTTAAGGGCTGTGCTTCTTCGGAGCTAACAGAAGAGCAGAAGGCAGCTGTAGAAGCGGTAAGTGCTGAGGGTGACCTGGTTGATAGGTCCTGCGCGCGCGAGACTAATAGCTGCGGGATTAGCCTAGAAGAGCTTATAGACACTTATGAGTTTTATGAGTTTCAAAAAGGCATTTATAGATCTTGGGGCGATGTGTACTTTCCTTGGGAAATAAAAGAAAGTACTACCAACTTAAATTTTTCTGAAACAATTGATAAGTGGAGCATCTCTAGATATAGAGGAGTTGTAGCGTATTCTATCGGGGACAGAGTTTTATATATAGAAGACGACGGATATATTATATCTTTATACGAAGCAAACGAAGATATCCTTGCCTTATCTCCTCCGCTAGATAGAACAAAGTGGACAAAAATCTGTAGTATAGAAGTCTCAGAACCAGTTCAATTGCCTACAGTTGAGGAGCTAGTTGAGAGATACGACCCTTACTTTTTAAAGCTATACTTAAAAGAGTGGGGAGAGGCGAGTGCTGGCTGGAAAAAAGATCTCTTTGATCCTTCTGATGACAGCTGGAATAATTATAAAGAAAAAAGAGAATACTACTATGTCCCTGGCGAGTTTGTTCTGATAGAATCAGAATGTAGTGACGCTTTTTGTCTCTGGATAAATATTAAAAAAATACCAACAGGTGATTATTATACAAATGCTCACGCTAAGTTTCCTTATTTTGACCCGGTAAAAGATGAAAACGGAGTAGAACATTTATACTGGGATAAGCTATATTGTGTAAACTCTGGTAAAAATAAATGTTTAGGGCCCCAACGCCAACGAGATCTTCCTAATTATCAGCTTGTACAAATAGGATCAGAAGGACACTACGTAGAGCAGCCCATACCATTTTATGATTTGAAAGGAAACAAATTGTGCAATAGCTACGAAACATTAAATGATGCCGCGACGTTAAGACCTAGAACTGTGTTAACAGATGACGAAATTGATAACCTCTAAGTTTAAAGTAGACTATGGCAAACGTACTTGGTGCCGGGGCAAGCGGCGGATTTAACAGAGGAACTCTACCTTCACCTTCTCAGCGAGTTAACTCTTCTCCAAGTGGCGGTGTAGGAGCAATGCCCTCTCCTAGGCAACAAGTTGTTGCTTCTCTGAATGTGGCTTCTAATCCTAATGTATTTAGGAATACTAATCCCAGAGGAGAGACAGTAAATTCAAAAGGCTTCTATACAAGAAGAGGACTAGATAAGTATCTTGACACAAAGGCCAATATCTCCGGCGTATATAGCAAACCTGACACTAACGTATTTGGTGCCGGGACAAGCGGCGAATCTAACGGAGGAACTCTACCTTCACCTTTTCAGAGAGTTAACTCTTCTCCAAGTGGTGGTGGCTGTGGGTCTGGTGTAGGAACGTTGCCCTCTCCTAAGCAACAAGTTGTTGCTTCTCAAAATGTGGCTTCTAATCCTAACGTATTTAGGAGTACTGATCCCAGAGGAGAGACAGTAAATTCAAAAGACTTCTATACAAGAAGAGAACTAGATAAGTATCTTGACGCAAAGGCTGATATCTCCAGCGTATATAGCAAACTTGAAACTTACGCAAAAACAGAAGTTGATGATAAAATTAGTGGGTTAAATATATCCACTTATGCTTTATCTACGTACGTCGACTCTGAAGTAAGCTCGAGTTTTTCGAGTGTTACTTCGTATGTTGCAACTAACTACTACCTTAAAACGCAGCTTTACACAAAAACAGAAATAGATAGCCTAGTAGATTCTGCATCATTGGGGGATTCTTATCTTTCAAAAGGTCCTGCTTCTATAAGTGACATAACAATAACCCCAATAAATGGGGCTCTACCTGTTAGTTTAATAGTACAGTCAAGTAATAATCTGGATACTACTCAAGTTCAACGCTGGGAAAACAATTCAACAGACCACTTAGCTTCTATCTATGCAGATGGAAAGTTTATAGTTTCAAACTATGTGAGTATAGGAGAGAACGTAAATAGTGACGCTGCTGCACTAAGCATAAATGAGAGAAGAATTGAAAACCTTGCAGAGCCAATAAATGAATTAGACGCGGTTAATAAAACATATATGGAAAGATTTATTACAACAACCATCGACGATGTTTTAACAGACTCGGATGAAAACTATCTTATTGACGCCCTAGAGTACTAAAATGCCCAGCTCACCGCCTTCATCACCCAGAGATATTATACTGCATCGTAGATCGCAGGTATTTGCAAAAAGGCCAAGGAATATAGATATTCAACTTGGAGAGATTGCTATAAATTATGATAAAGATGACACGTCTTTATACTTAAAAGATAATGAGAATAAGATAAGAAAAGTTGGTGGGATATTTTATTCTGATACAGCGCCAGACCCTACGCTATCAGTAGGAGGGTATCAAGACTTATCTCATGGCGAACTCTGGGTAGAAAGGGTTGATCCACCAAATTCCTCCAGCACTCAGGCTGAAGACGCGTTACTTCACGTATGGAATAAATACATAAACTCTGGGAGTGGAGGATGGGTTGAGATAGGAGAGTTTAAGTATGCTCTTGTTGAAAAATACTTAGACCAGTTCAAAGACGCAACTGACGGGTCTGACTACATTCACACGGACAGAAACCAATTAAAAATTAACAATAAGTCGGCGCTTAGAGGATACGCTACGAGTATTCCGAGTGAAGACGAGACAGATAGCACAAAAGCAAATACTCTTGTTATCAATGACGGTCATAACTTTGCAACTGGTGTTTTGCTTAATGCTAATAACTTTGTAATAGATTCATCTGATATAGACATAACTGCAGACAACATTGCTATAAATTCAGATACTTCCTACTCTTTTCAAACAGATGCTGTAGCAGGGTCATCTGAATCCGTTTTTACATATAATGACCATGGTCTTTTTAACGGAGAAGAAATTTTTGTTGAGCAATACCTTAACGACGGTGTTACTTTGGGAGGCGTACCTCAGGGTAATTACGTTATTGCAGAGGCGTCTCTAAATACATTCAAATTATACAACGGGACAAGTAACGTTCTTTCCACTGGAAATGTTAGAATAAAGTACTCTCCTAAGCTAATTTTAGATCAAAATTTTAATATAACTCAGTCAGGTAGTTTTATTGTAAAGGGCCTAGAGGATATACCTGATACTTCTCAAATAGAAGAAAATAGATGGGACATCTATAGAAATACCTTAAATGGAAATGTAAGAGTATATAGCCGAGCAGATAATAAAATTTCAGAAGTAGGATCATCTTCTGTTACTACTAATATAAAGAACGGCAGCGGCGGCACAATCCCCGCTCTTACTCCTGTGTACTTTATGGGATTTGATCCAATAAAGAAAATGGCGATTGTTGGGGTTGCAGAGGCGAGTACTTCTTCTAAAATGAATGCTATTGGAATAACTAACGCAGAGATTTTAGCAGGGGGGTACGGGGTAGCAACAGTATTCGGAGAACTCTCAGAAACCGATACTTCTGGAATCGACGGGGAATTTACGGGTGCAGACGATTCCGGCCGGGTGCTATTTGTAAAAAACAACGGTGGGCTTACTTTTGCGCCAATTCAAGCCTCAGACGGGATTCGTCAGCCCATTGGCATTTTATTCAAAGAAGATGGAACAAACGGCCACATATTTGTAAACCATCCAGACATTAACAAAGAGGCCTTATTACAAGAAGGATATATCTGGGCCGGAGTGACAGGCGATAACGCTGTGGCCCATAGGCTAAATACTAATAATTTTAATAGATACATAGCTGATGACGGAGAACTTGAGATCAGGTTATCCGACGAAATAAAATTTGGTGCCTACGAGTTTTTATGGGACGAAGATTCTGAAAGCAAAATTCAGTCCAACGTTAGCACAACGACCCAGGCTGAAAATACGTTCCCCACCACTTTCACTGTTGTTGATACTTTCTCTACGACTTATAGATCTGCAAAATTCTTTGTACAAGTTTCTCACGAAGGATTTGGATTTACGTCTAATTATCAAATAACAGAGCTTTTGGCTATTCACGACGGAACAAATGTTGATATAATTGACTATGGCACAGCATCTTCTCCGGGCGAAAGAATGGGAGATTTTTCTGCAGAAGTAGTCGGATCAAATGTAGAAATTTATTTTAGTAGGTACGAAGCATTTCCTAAAGAAATAACTATAAAAGTTGTTAGAACAGCAGTCCTCTCTTAGGCCATTTACTGTTTAAAGTCTTAAATAGACATTACAACTTGGCACAGGGGAAAGTGAACCTATGGCGACAAATAAGCATTTTCATGTTAGGCATGGCCTAACTGCAGGTACGGGGGTAGATAGTAGCGGGACACCTACTAGAGAAGTTGTTACAAACGTCGGCCAGTTGGTTGATGTAGGTAACTTAACTAGTCTGACTACAACAAACAAAACAAACGCAGTAGCGGCAATAAACGAAGTGAAAACACTTGCCGATTCTAGATCCACAATCGACGACATTATCGCTTTGGCAATAGCATTAGGATAACGCATTGCCATGGCAAATACATTTAAAGCATACACAAAATCAGCAGTTGGGACATCTACCTCTACGGCTTACGAAGTAGAGCTAGGGGGAGCTTCGACTAAAACAGCAATTATCATCGGTATTGCGTTATCAAACATCCACTCGTCTCCTATAAACGTTAATGTACAGATCGACAGACCTGCAACAGGTACGACAGCGGCTCCTTCTGATGACGTTTACTTAGCTAAAAACATCCCGATCCCATCCGGCTCGACGTTAGAAGTCATGGCGGGGCAGAAATTAATCCTGGAGTATAATGGCACGGCCTCGGCCGGAGATAAGATTGTGGTGACATCGGACACAGCCTCCTCCCTTGATGTAATTGTTAACGCGCTTGAAATCACCTCGTAAGGAATTATATCATGCCAAATATCGGTAATCACGTAGACGCAATATTTCTACCAGAATCGGTAAATACATCGACAACTTTAAGGATAAACGGAGGGGATCTGCATCTTGATGATGGGAAGAAAGCGTTTTTTGGGCAGAGT
>VMHT01122745.1_pt1 | contig 53744 bp, 25 predicted proteins | sample 4693611 | NCBI WGS metagenome assembly VMHT01 (sample SAMN12280063, study PRJNA550983) | marine metagenome | isolation source: seawater sampled from same location over 5 years 0.02-0.2 micron viral filtrate | place: USA: collected off the coast of southern California halfway between the port... ... | reverse complement strand
TTTATGATTACATTGTCAGTTATAGTTGTTTCTAACTGAACATCTAATGTACCTTCAATAACTGTATTTCCGTTATCTGTATCAACTGTAAACTTATCTACACCAGCAGCAGTCTGTATATTGAATGACTTATTATCTGCCTTGATAATTACATTGTTATTAACTTCGGATTGACCTGCAATAGTAACAGTACCACCGATATGTGCGTTCTCAGAAAGTCCAAGTCCACCAGTTACAACTAATGTACCTGTTGTATCTGATGTAGAACCTGTGTTTGTTGTTAGTCTGAGGTTGCCAGCGATGAGAGCAGCGTCTGTACCAGTAAATACTTCATTGGTGTTAGTGGCATTGTAGAGGAACCTAAAGCCACCAGTGCCATTCCAGATATTAGAGTCTGTGTAATTTTCGTCCCAGCCATAAAATCCTGTCCTTGCTTGTGTGTCGTAATATGAGAACTCTACACCACGATCCTTGTTATCATCTGCAACAGGAGCAGTGTCACCACCAAGAACGATGATTGGATCATCGACAGTTACCACAGTGGAATTAACAGTAGTGGTTGTACCATCTACTTGAAGGTCACCACGAATCTGAACTTTACCAGTTGCAGCATCGTCATCACCTGGATCCAAGATCATAGTAGTAGCAGTGCTACTGAGGGTATCGTCTTGGAATTGGAATCCCTCTACATTAACTCTATTAGATACATTAGTCGCAGATATTGTTATATCTTCGTCAGCCGTAATATTAATACTAGCAGTACCAGCACCGCTATTGTTTGAAATAATATCAAGAGTTCTATCAGTTGCTGAATTGACATTATGATGAATTTTTAATGAACCTGCTGTCCTTTCAATAGTCTGTAAAGGAGTGTTGCCAGGTCTGTCTAGGATGATATTCGCACCACTAATATTAGTGTCAACATTAATATCAACTCCACCAGCAGAACTATTATCGGTGTTATTAGCACCAAAGAGAAGATTTCCAGAAGTGTCATTAATTTTAATATAGTTGAGGTAATCAAATCCTGTGTGTCCAGTGGAAGTTGTTAGCTCATTGTCTAACTCAAATTCCTGTACAGTATTTCCGTCAGTATAAATGATGCGGTTGTTCTGTAGTTGGGTGTTATCAACACCTGCTGCTGAGATAGTTACGTGACCATTTGAATCTACATCAAAGTCTTCTTGAGCAAATGATGCAAGTCCTTTCTGTTCAATTGTAGCATTATTTGTAAATCTCCATCCACCCACATCTCCTGTAGTATGCCCAGGTGCACCTAGACCAGCAGTTAGATCCTGAATTGCCTGATATATCCTTCCACCCTGTTCAACTATGTCATAGCGGTTATAAGCGACACCTGCATCATATGCACCATACTTAGATCCTTCTACTGCTGTAGCAATAGGAACATTCTTTGCTAATGTAACACGACCATATCTATCAACACTAAATCTTGTAGCATTAACTGTCTCGGTACCAAAAGGTTCTGAACTAGATCCAGTAGAATCAACAGATGTTAATGATTCAACGTTATAGTTACCAACAACAACTGCTGTGTCAGCAAGGTCAATAAATGGGTTTTGTGAACTACCATCAGGTACTGTAAATACAAGACGACCTGCACCACCAGTTAACTGTCTAGTAGAAACGTTACCAACAGAAGAACGTACAAGAAGTCCAAGTGTGGTTAAACTAGCAAGTGAAGTAAGTTCGTCATCTAATGGTTGAGCATCAGTAATACCATAGTTTGCAAGTGTAGAAGCAAGTTCAGCACCGATAACTCTACCCTGTGAGTTAACTCTAACACGAGTGTATAGATCACTAGCGTCAGGATCAGCAGGGTTATAATGAGGAAGTGTTGTAATTAATGATAGGTCAGTTGTTAATGTAAGGTTCTGAGATCCATCAAAAGAACCTGATCCAGTAACTTGACCAGCTAATTGGATTTGACGTGCGTTGGCAAGACGTGTGGATGTAGAAGCATTACCAATTAGAGTAGCAGTTACAGCACCTGCTTGGAAGTTACCATCAGCGTCTCTCTTTACAAGTGTATTAGCAGCGTTCGATTCTGTTTCTAAAGGTCTTTCATATTTTAAACTATTCCACGGAGTTACTCCATCACCGATCTTAATACGTGATGTATCAATCTCAATACCCAATTCACCCTGTGCGAGAATGGGGTTGATGTTAGCCCACTGCTGAGCTCCATCACGTCGTAATTGTAATCTATTTGCCATTGGTTAGATCTCTAATGGTTTCCGTGCACGAAAACGAAATGCCTACTGGAGATATTTATAACCGTAAAAAAGAGACCTTGCGGTCTCTTTGCTTATTCTGCGGTTGAAACCTCGTCTACTTCTTCTCCAGGTTGTAAAATATATTCTAGCGTTTCGATTGCTCCTTGCAGTTTTAGTGCTTGAGTTTCGTTTTGTTTGATTTGACCAGCGAGTTTTTGGTTCTCTCCAATCAGGTTTTGGTAACGAGTTTTAAAATCAGAAAGTAGTTTTTCCTGATCAACAGTTTCAGTTTGGTCAGCAGTCATTTGTTCAGCTCCAATGATTTAATAAGTAATGATTTAATGTCAGATAGTTCTGATTTTAGCACATCTAGCTCAGTTTGCATAGATTCTATTCGGTCATCCTTAGCACGTCTTGCTTTAGCAGCAGTGCCAGGAGGGGTTGCATTTGTATTTAGTATAGCACCAGAATTAGTATCTCGGACTAGATTGGGTTTTCCCTCCACATAGAGGTACTTTTTTTTATTAGAGGTCACTTAACGATAAGCAGCGAAGGTTCTTAATGAGAGGAACATATGCTTGGTTTCTCGAAGTCATAATAATTTTCACTTGAGCTGAAATGAACTCAGGTCCGTTGTATGTGTATTCAAGGTCTCTGAGCAAGTATGCTTCAGATTTTTGAATAGTTTTGTCTTCTTTACCATTCCCATTAAAGTATGTATATCCGATTTCATCGAATGCAATAGAAGAACCAACAGGTTGAATTCTGTACATAACATAGATCTCTGTATCAGGATGTCTCCATCCTTCAAACTGTACCTTCAAGGTGTTCGCAGGTTGCAATAAATTCATTACCTTAGTAATGTATACTGCATCATTCTTATCACCAGTTCTATTCTCAGCATTTGAATTTGCTTGTGTTACTTCGTTGATTCTATTAGATGTAGTAATCAAAGAACAACGATCAGTGTCAATGACAGGAGTCAAGTTAGCGTTATTAGAATTTAATAACATTTGGAAAGTCAGTGATTTAGAACCACTTAACTTAGCATCTTCATTTACTTTAGAACATATAAGTTTAGGGAATGTGAGGTAATTATCCTCATTTGCAATACAGTCGAGATAAACACCATCATTAATGAAGGATGCTTCGTCTGTATTATTTCCATCTTTAATAGATGTAGCAGAAACAACGTTCAATCTAGGAATGATATCTGTTTCTGGGTATACAGTTTGTTGCAACTGTGGATAGAACTGTTCGAATTGAACGTTCTGAGTTGCTGTGATATTATGACCACCATTTTGGATACCGTTTGTAGACACAGATGTAACTGCGACTTTGTAAGAATCCAAAGTAGGTGTACCAATAGCAGTGTGTAACTTATTAACTTCTGTTAAAGGAATACCATCTATGTTATAACATTCAATAAGACTTAGTGAACTGTGTATTAATGCAGCAGTTCCTGCCTTACCACGAGATCCAGAAGGAAGTGTAATGATCTTACCATCAGAAGATATACCACTGTATTCAATAATTTCATAATGCTTCTGTCCAATTTCAGGGTCACGAATGATAATGTAACCAGGATTACTTGTACCTACAGTAGATCCATTAATAGTAGTATGGAATGCTGAAGCATCGTTAACGTGTAATGAGAATGTACCAGACACACCATCAGCAGCAGTGATACCATTTGTATGATATGCAGAGTCAATGATTGTAGGAGCAACTTCTGAAATTACACCATCTATTTTTACATTATTACCTGCGTCGTGCATACAGTGGTTAGCGTGTAAGATCTCAACCTCAGTTGCTTGGTTGAAGTATGAGATAGGAGCAGCAGGGTAATCGTTAATATCATCTCCAGTTGCTGTTACACCACTAGATCCGATAGTACCAGATCCAGTTGTAGATCCACCAGTCTCTTGTTGAATTGCGTCTGCGTCTGCAAACGTACCAGTAACAGACTTAACTGAAAGAACACCAGTACCTGAATTCCAAGCGGTGACCATACCAGATGCACCAGTACCATTTGTTACAGCAGTACCAGTTGCAAACGTACCTGTCACACCAGTTAATGTAATATCAGCAAGTGATCTTGAAGATACAAGTCTATAGATGTAATTAGAACCAGACTGAACACCTTCTCTAAATGTTCCGTTTACATCATCAACGATGATATAAGCATTAGATGAACCTGAAATACCTTGTACAACAGATCTAATAATCGCTGAAGGTATAGGAGATGTATCCGTCTGTGTAATCTCAGCACCGATAGTAAAGTTTGCTTGGTGATCTGAAAGGATAATCTTAATCTCTGGTTTTAGAGTCTTGATTGGATTAGAACGTAACTGAGCAATACCACTGTTACCTATAGCAAGTTCAGAGTTATTGAATATAGCAGTACCAGAACCAGAGGTACTAAAACTAGCTTTGTATATGTTGAATTTTAAATCTTCATACTGGTCAGCAGTCCAAGTAGATGCGTTCTGTGATTTGAATAGAACACCAGCATATGGCTGTTCAGAGATCGTTCTGTCATTAGTAACGTCATCCTCACCCATTCTGGAGATCCAGAGTTTGTATTCGTTTGAGTCAGAAAGAACAACTAAACAGTATTCTCTATTCTCTGTAACGTATACAGGTGATGGGAATGTAAATCTTGTAGAAACTGTACCATTCTCAGATAGATTGATCTGTGAAGGTAGAAGAGTAACGTCAGAGAAAGCAAGAACCTTAGTAGTTGGATAACCATTTGCCATCTCTCTGATCTGTACTGATACAGGAATTCTTGCATCCTTTGTATTGAAATACAATTCAGCACTAGAAATAAATGCACCACCCTTAGACTCAACCAAGAAGGACTGAGCAAGAGGGTCATACCAACCTGTGTCTCTGGTTGATGTGGAGTTATCGTTAACAACACGATCACTAACAACTGTATCTCTTACAATGTCAGCATTTCTAACAGCAAGAATTGTTTGTTGCTTAGTCTCGATGACACCAGATGCAACGTAGTTAGCAGATGCAGCAGAGTCAACAGTACCAGGAACTCTAGAGTCTTTTTCTGAAGTTGTTAATCTAATAACACGTGTACCTGTAGCAAATCTTGGGTTAGTTTGTACACCAGGATTAGGTATCCACATAATACCTTCCATATCACCGTTAGTGTTTGCAACTAAACGTTTTGTTTTAACAACAGCACGAGCACCTGAAGATTGACCAACTAGAATTTCAGTTTCTAATGGGTTACCAAAGTAAGTACCTGCAACTGTTTCAGACATCGTTTTAGTATCGATGTTAAGAAGAGGTGTGGTAGATGCATAAGATGTTGGTAGTTCAGAACTATCATAGGGACTTAAACCATCATCAAATCCTGTGTCTGGACTTACGATCCTTAATCTACAACCAGATGTTTGACCAACAACAGTTTCACCATTAACAAATGGAGTGTTATTAGTACGAGTATCATCAGTTGGGTTCTTAATAACCTCAATTAATCTTGGTGAGGTGTAATAATTTACGTTGACATTATCAATGAAAGCATAGAATCTTGTATTTGGTTTTAGACGTTGAATCTTAAACGCAATGTTTCTTGATCTAATAAATGGAACTACTGTCCTTTCAATTACCTTATCACCTAGAGATTGTCTATCAATTCTTGGTGTGATAGTAGTTCTAATACCAGAACGTGTTTGTGATCTGGTTGTATTTGTAGTATTAGTTGTAATCCTTCTAATGAATGGCCAAGAACCCCTTCTCATAGTCTGAGTATCAGATCTATTAGAACTTGAAGACCAGTTAGTTCTCCAAGAGTTCCATTGTGTTGGAACAAATCCTGTGTTTGTATCTCCTCCAAAACGTTGAACCTGTGCAGTAAAATCACCTTCTAAGTTCACAACTTCATCAGGAGCACGACGTGTATCTACCCAGTCATCAGATGATGGGAATAGATCTAATCTACCAATGTAAGCAAACACGTTGAATGGGTTTACATTCTCAACTCGTGATGCATAAGGTTGAACAATAAATGTAATCTCTTCATATGGAAGTGTTAAAGTTCCTGTTGTGTGATAAGTAACTCCTGAAGATCCTGAAGCATTATATTGGAGTGGTACATTAGTTGTGTAATGTGATGCACGTAACTGACCACCAGCAAAGTCAACAGCACAAGCAAAGTCTTCGTGTAGTGTTGCTGCTGAATCAAAAGATGTAAAGTCATCTACAAGGAAACCATTCTTAAACTTATCGAAACCATCAGAGTCTTTAACAGACATAGATGATGTTTCTAGTTCAAGTAAACTTAGGGCAGTATAATATTCTAAATTATCAACACGTCTTTCAATCAGACCGATATCACGCATAGTAAATCGTCTGTTGTTTTCTCTAACAATTTTTACATTCCTAGGATCATATCCATAAGGTTCGTGATATAAAGTAGCAAGTAACATCGCATTATCAATATTACCAGGTACATCATCTCCTTCACCAGGAATACCTTTAACAAGTTTGAATTTCTGTTGATCAGTTAAGAATAACTTATCAATTCTACTTACATAATAATCATAGTCACAACGGAAGTCTGATTCTGGTTTTGGAATATCAATAATCGTAGCGTTATTTGAAACACCACCAGAAGAGAATCCTCTATCTTTAAAGTCTAACGATGCACAGTTAACATAGTATGGTGATCCAACCGTTCCTGATCCAGAAAGAACTGGAGTTACGGCAGGTCTGAAGTCAAGAACATCTCTGAGTTCTCTACTCTCACCATTGAATGAAACACTTGGAATGCTAGAATAATCAATACCAACATAAGATTGAGCAGCAAAGTAGTCACCTGTTGCTTCGTGAGTGAATCGGTTAAATACGATCATCAACTTACGAAGAGGTGCACCAGAAGATGCATACCTTAGTAGTTTACTTACATCATAAAAATGCCCTTTTTGGTTAGGATCAAGATAGAAGTTAGCAGTAATATTTCTTGAACCATTATTAATACTATTATCCGCGTCATTGACTAGACCTGAAATTACATTATTGTTTGCATCAAAACCACTAACACTTTCTCCAAGAGAGAATCTATTTTCATTTTCATATACAAAGTGGCATACATACGACACTGAGTTGAAGTTAACAACACGTGCTTTTGCTTTAGATGTCGCACCCTCGATGATAGTACCTTTCTTAAAGATGGTTGCATCTTGGAAAGTCATATGAGGAATGACAGCAGCGTTGTCATCGTTAGATTCGAATACTGCGTGAATATGATATACGTCAGTAGAACCTAGAGATACCTCTTCGTCTTCAATACGTGTACCATATAAAGAACCATAAGTTAAACCATATCTAATATTATCAGAAGAGTTAGCAGTACGCTCAACCTTCATCACTTCCATTTCAGTAGCATTTTTCAACTTCTTCTCAGCTTGGTTCTTAGAAACTGAGGTAATCATACGACAAGAACTTACACCTGTTAGACCTGTGACAGTTAATGATGTCCTAGGAGTACCAGTTGTGTTAAATGAATGAGAAGCTGCAATATCAATTAGAGTACCTGCTGTAGGTGCTAGTTCAACTAACTGGTAATGATCTTTATCATATGCAAGGAACTGTTCGTCTGCTGGTAATGAGATTGTAAAGTCATTAGCACCAGTAACAGTAATATCATCAAATGATCTTGCAACAATAGCAGATTCATCAGCGATTGATTTGATAGATGGTTTAGGCATCTCAATCATCAAATCAGCAGTTTCACTATCATAAATCTGTGGTCTACGTCTTACAATAAATCCATAGTCACCATTAGGAATAGGAACTGCGTTACTACTATATGCAGCAGATGTAGCACTGGTAATCTGATTATCAATGTTAGTTGAAACTGTAGAAATTAAATCTATCTGTAGTTCAGCAACACCATTAACAGTTAGGATGTCACCAGGTCTCAAGTCTAAAGTAAAGTTAGACTGTGTACCTGTAAGAGTACCAGAAGGATTACCATTAATATTGAAGTTAGAACCTGCAACGATTGTTTCCTGATCTAATAGGAAGTCCATTGCAAATCTAATAGCATTAGTATCTGGATCTTTACCAATGATTCCTTTAGAATCAGTAATCTCATACTGATAGAAATCACTTAGAGTACCAATTTCTACACCATCTCTTTCAATAACTTCACCATCTCTAAACTGTCCATAGACTTGATATACTTTAATTAAATCAACACCAGTATAATCTGCTTCTACAAATGCTTTTGCTTTAGAACTACGTCCTCTAATGACGTGTCCTTGGTTTACAGTAACATTACCACTCATCTTCATTACAGTAAGTGGTTGTAAATCGAAGATGTATGCTTTGAAAATAGTATTTGAAGCAACAGCACTTGTACCAGTATGATACTCAAATGCTGCAACACGACCATATCCAATACAAGTACCAGATGCAGTTAGGTTACCACCTGGTGCAATATCTCTAAACTCAATAACCTGATAGTTTTCTGTAATATTATTACCATTAATAATAGGAGAACCTTTAACATTTGCACCTAGCATAAAGTTGCCAAGTTCAAATGGGATAATAGAGTTCTGTAATGCAACAGTACTCCTTGATTTCTCTAAGTCAGCGAATGTAGGAACTAGAGTTTCAGATTCATATCCTCTAACATACGCTTTACCAGGTCCGATCTCAACAGCAAAGTATGCATCAGATGATGCAACACCATCAGGAGATGTTTCACCAGGTAAATATACACCACCATTGATACCATCGTTCTGATGTTCCCTTACACGGATATCAAAATCTCTAACAGTATAGTCACCAGACTCATCAAATGTACGACGAGCCATCTCTCTTGCTAATTCATTATATGCTGAACGTTCTACAAAACTCTCAATTTGAGAATTATTAATTCTTAAAAGTTCGATGAAGTTTTTATCTGTATCATCATCGATAACCTTCTTAACTAGACTGGTTCTGATTCTAAATCTGTGACCACCAGGAGCAGAGTAGTTAGAAGTACCTGTAGCATTATCGTTTAGTGCAGGATCATCTTCAGGAGTAACAATGGATTCAAAGATCTCAAGACCAACCCTATAAGATGGACTGTTTGTATATTGATCAAGAATGATAGTTTGCTCTACGATGTCAACAAAGTATCCTCTAATAAAATATACACCATTAGAAATGGTAGCAGTAGAACCCACAGCAGTAGAACCAGTAGGTAACAACTGTGAAAATGGAGTTCCGATCTCAATCAAAGAACTACCATAAGTGATTTCAGACTCACAAATTAACTGTTCGTTATCAACAAAGGTTGCTTCAGTAGATTCCTCACCACCAGATGTTAGATACTTAACGTATAATGTAATGTATCCTCTTTCAGAAGTTGCTGAAGGAATACTAAAAATAATTTTTGCTTTTACACCAGTAGTCAAACCACTGATAATCTTTCCGTCTAACTGTGTTCTATATTGCTCAACGTCTGCACCTAAGAATGATCCTTGAAGTATAACTGCTTTTGCATCTAAGTCATAACCAATCTGACCAGGAATGACCATACTGCCATCCTTGAACATATGAGAACCAAACGACTCAATCTGATTCTGCATCAGACTTTGCATCGTTGTTAATTCTCTCGCTTGGATAGGATATCCAGGACGGAATAACACACGATAAAAGTTATTAGCCGCGTCGAAATCGTCAAAATATGGCGATATGTTCAGATTGGTATTCTGTGGCATTGTTTTAGAACTCTACTACGATCTTAATGTCTTCAATTTGGTCGCCAGCACGGGAGATTGCTCTCCTATTGTCTATGTAGATGACTTTTCCAGAGTCCTTTTTCACTTCAGGTTTGGCGTAACCAGATGTGAATGACATACCGAGATCATATTCAGTGTTATTAATAACACGTGTTGCTTCACCAGGAATGATTGGGAAGTTAATATCAGGGTCGGCTGAAGTACCAGAACCTGAACCAACGATAGTATTACCTCCATCAAATACAGTTTTATTACCAGAAATTTCTGGGAAGATACCGTCAACTCTATTCTGATAGTATTTCAGAACTTTAGTTGTGCTATTCCAAGAAACAACTCTACCCCTAGCAGTGACCTGTTGACCACCAATAGTACGAGTTTGAGTAATAATTTCATCAGTGTTAAAGGATCCTGTAAAATCTGGAGAAAATATCACAGCGTTTGTGGAAGATAATGTAATAGCATCACCTAATTCTTCAGTACCATATTTCAATGGGTTTAGAACTAGACCGATACGTCTGTAATCGTTATCAGTTGGGAAGTCACCTGATCCTTCATCGTAGGTAAACTTCGTGTTAATCATAACTCGGAAACCTCCAAGTTCGATTGCAGGGTTAGATCCGTGACCACCTTTAGGAGGGATGATAACGTCAATAGCACCACCACTACCAGTACCTGCACCAATACCATTGATTTCATCAATGATAACTTTACCGAAGGAATAATTAGATCCTCCAGACGTTACAGTAGCACTAACGATACGACCACCGTCAACCACAACAGATATGCGTCCACCAGTACCGTCTCCTTTAATAGGAATGTTTTCATATGTACCATTGTTGTACCCCGAACCAGATGATTGGATAACCACTGTATCAATCTCACCACCAACAGCGTCGGATTGAACAGCAGTGTCTTGTAACACAGGCATATAATCGCCTGAGAAGAATTTCAAAACTTGTCCAACTGGGATCGTAAACATATACTTCCAACGATAACCATCAGCAGTTGTGATGATAGATGTAGAAGTACCTGTAGGTTCAACCGTTGATGGTTTACCATTAGGATCACTTGGACTTGTTCCGTTGTAGATACACTTATATGCTTGATAAGATGAGTTTACAACGTAGAAATCTGCGTCATATAATTTAGTAGCACCAGAAGATGCTGTCTTACTGGATGAATAATCGTGACGATACATATCGTACACATAACCCAAACCACCAGTTGTTTGTTCTGGGGGAATCCAGTCAATACGACGTATAACCTGAACAGCGTCATTCGCTAGAACACGCTTCATCGAGATCATATCATCGTAACTATCTGAGAACTCTTGGAAAGAGTCAACAGGAGTCGGTGGGTTATTTTCATTATCCCACTCTTGAGGTCGTCCAATAAAAACATACAAGCGATCTCTGTTCGCACCAGCAGCTATATCGCTCTGGTTCTTATCAGGACCTTCAAGCGATTTGATGAACTTCTCTGCGGTAAAAATTCTAAATTGATCGGTTAGTAATGCCATTGGATACTATTGCCTTCCTTTTATTTATACTGGGTTTAATCAGGCTCGTTTCGAATACTCGATGGATACAAGATTTGTTTGATCGTACCCACTGCACCAGTCGAAGAACCAGTGATTAATTCGTTGCCATTCCAGAGTGAATTTCCATTATTTTCAACAACGGATTTAACTCTTAGTATTTTTGTTGTTGCATCCCAAGTCATAACTGTAGCAGTGATTCCAGTAATAGAACCAGTGACAGTCTCATCAACACTAAAGTTTTGAGAACCACTAGCATCGAGACTACGGAACTCAAAATCAACATAAGCATAATGATAATCACCATCACCAAGTTCTCCAGCAATGGAAACAGTAGGTGATAAAGATGGTTTAGAACCGTCAGTCATTTGGTCACCAACTGCAAACAGAGTTGTGTTAGTACCACCGAGGGTTTCTTCAATACCATATAAAGATGATGCAATACCACCATCAAGACTGATTTCACCTTCGAAATCGGTATTAGTATTTACCAGGTCAGGGATACCATCACCCAAACCTTGTAATTCAGCGATATCTTGGAATGCTTTATCTGGGATATCCTGAATAGGAACTGTTAAAGTAATAATCTTTTCACCAGGTGCATCAATCAAGATATGAGGTTCAACACCTGTAGCAGATGCAGCAGATACACCACCAGAAAAGTCAATCACCTGTGATACCATCTTAGAAGAACCACCATCAATGAATGCTAGTTCGTCTACCTCAAATACCAAATATAAAGCACGTGTTTCTGGAATCCAATCATATACTCTAGCAATCTTATTACCAGAACTCTCATTAGTTCTTACAACTCTATCACCAACATTAAAGTCATAGTTAGATACACCGTCAATATCTGAGAGAGTATCTAATACAACTTTTTGATCGTATCTAAAGTTTAGAGCACGGTCACATCCAGTAAATGATGTAAGAGTCTTTCCTGTATAACGAATAACCTCCCTACCAAGTAGGATCTTACCTGATCCTGGATAAGGAGCTGTCGTTTGAACAAAGACTGTTTCATCATTTTCATCAACGTCTTTAAGAAGACCACTTATATCATATAATGTTGAGTTAAATGATTGTCTGGTTCTTGACTGTTTTGTTAGATCAGTATTTCTAGTAAAGATAACTGATGGGTTACTAGAATAACCACCACCAGGATTACTAATATCAATGCTAGTAATAGCACCAAGATTTACTGTTGCTTCTGCTTTACCACCAGATCCACCACCACCATTCAATAGAATAACAGGAGGAGTTTCATAAAACTCACCTTGATTTGATATGGTTATATTCTTAACGATACCAAATTCACTGACTTCGGTAACACCTGTAGCACCTTGACCCCCGCCACCAGAGACTATGAGGTTTACATCCCCTATCTCATAATTAGCACCAGCAGTCTCCAAAGACAAACCAGTAACTAATCCCACAACAGGACGTAATTCTGCTCCAGATCCACCACCACCTTTTATAGTAGCAGTTGTAGCATCTGAAAAGTATTCGTCACCGTTAGATAATACTTGTATATATTGAATTGATCCAGCAGGAGCAAGAAGATTTCCTAACTGATCATATTGATCTGTTTCCCATAAGACAGCAGATGCAAATGCACCTGAACCATTTCCAGATGTTTCAACATCTATTCTAAAAGGATCATATCCTTCACCAGGATCCAAGACCTTAACAGATGCAATTTGACCGTTTTCAATAACTGGTTCAAGTATTGCATCTCGAATTGGAGTACCGCAGTTAGATATCTTTAAGTGGGGAGGATCAGAGCTGTTATAGCCACTACCACCATCCACCACATAAACATCTCGAACACCAAATATAGAGTTAAAGAGTGGTTCAATTTTTGCTCCTGTGCCTGGGACGGTTCTTGTCATTTATCATTTTACAGTAATAGTACATACCATTGGAGTATGTGCAGTACATTGTAAATACAAGGTATTTGGTGCATCCATAGGAACTACAAATTCTTGCATACCAGATTGATCACCAGTAATACCTGTAGTATATGGAGTACCCGAAGTACCAGTTGTTGTTTGTAATCTCAAAGGATGTACACCACCTGCTTGGTTATGAAGATCATAAGTAAATCCTCTATGGAATACCAAAGTAGTAGGATTGGATGCGTTGCTTGGCAAGCCAGGTCCGTTTACTAAGTATGCAGACTGACCTGATGCAGTAAACCTGTATAAAAACGCAGGTGAAGGTTTGTATACAGTCGCATTTTGGTGACCCTTAATGATAGATGCACCAGCTGGAGCATTACCAATCTGAGTCTGGAATCCACCACCAACTTCAGTGAAGGTAGTACCATCGTTAGCAACGTCTAAAGTACCGTTACTACCAATCTTCATACGCTTGGTTCCAATCTTGATCTCACCATCTGCTGGTAGTTCAAGGTTTCCATCAGAGTCAACCTTAAGTTTCCTCGCAGAAGAACCAAACCTGATTTCCCCATCGGGTACCGTCAGGTTACCAGATGAGTCCATCGCCAATTTATGTGTTGCTCCAAATTGTATCTCAGTATCTTGATCAAGAACTAGGTTATCATTACCATCAAATTCTATAAGTTTCTTAGAACCAGAAGCACCAAAACGAATCTTAGATCCAGTAAGTTCTAAAACACCAGAGTCATCAAAGAATAGTTTATTACTACCACCAAAATCTAAATCTTGTCCACTAATATCAACTTTACCTGTTTCATCTTCAGATAACATACGGTTGATAGATGTAATCTTAACAGCACTTGCAGTAGATAGTTCTTGTGATTGGTTAGCACCAACAGCAGCAACTTGAATAGATCCTCTAGAAGCACCTGCTTCAGCAGTAAATGAAGTGAATTCTACTTCTGCCTTCGCACCATTACTATCTTCAATATGTAACTTAGTACCAGCTTTCATAGCATTGAAACGCAATCTAAACTTCTCCTCTTGTGTTGAGTCTTCAGAAGACAATTTAGATTGAACGGTACGAGTAGCACCAGTGTCAATAGTTTGTACAGTATGTTCTTGACGTTTCTTACGTTGCATCTCTTGAGATGTAGGATCAGTAGAGAGTGCAGTTTCGCCTAACCATAATGAAGCGTTATACAGGTAAGCATCCCTAAAACGTAATGTAGGAGATCCTAAGTCGTATGTATTATCACTATTAGGCAATAAGTGAGTTTGTATAACAACGTTACCAGAACCATTATTGGTTAGGTTGTTGATTGCAGATCCACCACCACCTGCTCCTTGTAGATCGTCGCCTGGCTGCCAGCGAGCATTTGCAGTATTCCACTTAAGAACCTGTCCATTAGTAACCCCACTAACGTCCACGTCTGTCAGATTAGATGCTGCAAGTTGTCCTTCAGTAAATACTGAACCATTCCATTTTAGGACTTGGTTGGTCGAAGGTGATCCGATTGAAATTTGTAAGTTTGTATTATCTCCAAGAGCCGCATACATTTCGTTAATAACATTATTAACTTTTATAGCACCATCTCTCAGGGTATCACCTGTTCCATCATTGGCACTTACACCAATATTAAGATTCTGTTTAGCCATAGTAGTGGGGTTTTTCTACAGTTTTATTTATGTGAGGTCGAATTCAAAATTGGTTTGATCAAAACGTACGTCAGATCTCGCCAAGTCGGGATTATTATTATCCCTATCAAAAGGTATCGAAGTCATATCGAATTTACCAATACTACTGTCCCACTTCAAAACATTGGACGTATCGGTTTGACTGGTACCACCAGTCACAGTAAGGATTACAAGGTTTGATGCAAGGGGTGAGTTTTGTGCTTGTTGTGATTCACCTATAGGACCTGTCACGACACATCGGTATCTGTAACCAGTCATAAAGGCTGCTGCTGTCAATGTATATGATGATGTATTTGCACCAGATATATTAGACCAAGCAAATCCACCGTCAGTTGAAACTTGCCACTGGTACCCTTTAGTACCATCTTCAGGTTCAATTACAGCAATCAAACTAAAGGATTGTGATCCTCCAGCAGCAATAGTTGCATTAGTAGGTTGATTAGTAATTATAATATTAGGAGGTTGGGATGGAGTTCCTCCACCAGCATCTCCACCACCTGCTGCTGCCTGACCAATACCTTGGTTTGCTGGTATATTTAGTGTCTCTTTAGAAGAAAGTCCTAATATATACGGAAACTTAGGTGTCAAGTAGCGATTAGGCAATACTGTAATAGCACCACCAGTACCAGCCATACCATTATGGTTGTGGCAATAGTAGTATAAGTTTGGTGCATCTGATGGCACAACAAACTCTGTATATGCACCAGGTTGACCTGGTGTACCAACGTGAGTTACGCCACTGGTATACTCAACTCCACCACCGTGAATACCGTGTTGTGTTGTTGAAAATCTAATAGGATGTGTAAGATTACTAGAGTCATCCTGTATAAACTTATATGTACTTCCTTGAATAAATGTTAAGTTGGGATAAAGAACACCATCAAGACGATATTTGTTACCATCAGATTCACTTGTAACAGTTACCGTATGTGTTTTTGTTTCCGTTTCGTCGTTCCATATGGTGACGAAATAAGCAAAAGTACCGTTTGGATACTCAGGAGTATGGCAATAGCGACCATTGTATACATCTAAATGTCTCCCAGATTTACTAACGTTATATTCATAGTCCTCTACAAGAGAACCTTTAGGAGGATTTGCTGCTGTATTACCATATGCAGGTCTATTAGTAGCAATACTTTCTCTAATTTGATAACCTGTCTCCATAATTTTAACAGGAGATGTGTTATCTTGTGCTGAATCATATCCATAAGGACCGTAGACAGGATAACCGTCAAATGCCAATCCTAAAATTTTAGAATGTCCATCAGGGTGACGCATATTATCACCTTGATACTGACTTAATCCATAATAATCATTGTAAGAACCCATCACTTGATTAACTTTCCAAGAACTTAGAAAATCACCATCAATATAATGGTATTGATCATTAGCGTTAGGTCTACCACCAGCAGCATCATCACCAGGATTGTACATACCAAAGACATCAGAAGCAACCCAATTAAATCCAGATGGAGGAGTTCCAAGACTACCAGCAGAGGGATTAAACAAAGCAACACCGTTGGCAGAAATTCCAACAATACCTAGTGGTATAGAACCACCAGCAGTTGTGTTATCTCCACCTCTATACGTAAAAGCGTGACTGAAAGTATACGCAGATACTTCATTTAGATTGTTTGCATTAGGGAACGTACCCTTAGCAACTGGATGTGGCATTCCATCGCCAGTTACTGTTAGTACATCTGTTGCTGCATTATAGGAACCTTGAGCTGCCATTAGTTGTCATCAAAGATTTGATCTGGACTGAAGTTATCAACTGTAGTTGCACCGATGTTAATCGTTAGAACTGCTGATTGAGATAATGTTGGAGTTGCACCGACTGATGTAAGTCCGACTCTGAATTCATCACCACCATCTGCCTGTGTAGTTGCAGGAGCATTGAAGGTAGGTGATGTAGCACCTGATATATTTATCCAAGCGTTAGTACCATAATCCTTCTTCTGCCACTGATAGTTAATAGTGCCACCAGCAGGTGTTGTGGATGCGATCACAGTGAATGATGCAGGATCACCTTGGTTAACTGTTGTGTTAACAGGTTGTGATTCAATGGTTATAAATGCTTCACCAACTGCCTCAGTTTCGCCAGGTGGAATGTAATTAGGATCGTAAATATCGATACCACCGTTAACACCAGCACCTATAGGTCCTAAGAAGTCGTCTGCGACTGTAGTAGCAACTTCAATCGATGGATGTGAGTAACCTTGACCCGCATTCTTAACATCAATACGTGCGAGACCAACGAGTGCTTTAATCTTACCACCGAAACCAGAGGAGGAAATCACATCAACGTTTGGACGAGATGTATAACCATCACCTGAGTTTGTAAGTATCGCTTCAGTGATACGTCCTTTCTCGATAGTTGCAAGAGCAGAAGCGTTACGTCCACGAACAGATCCAGTGTATTCGAAGGTAATTAGTGAGTTAGAAGACTCAATCAGAGCAACAGTTCTTTCAAATTCTTCACCTTCAATTGCTAGTTTGTCACCAGCTTCGATTGGTGGTACGACTGTTGCAGCAATAACGTCAACATCAGAACCAATGTAGGAGAATGCAACGAATGTTGAACCAGCACGAGGAACTTCAGAGAAGATAATACGTGAACCAACGATCTCAAAACCGATGCCTGGTTCCTGAATAACACCATTTAACTGACAGATGATGTTGTTTTCAGGTCTAATTGTATTTGACTGTACACCTTCAGTTAGTGTCAAGGAGTAGAACACTCCACCTAACTTCAAGTTGAATGAGTTACGTAATGAATCGAAGTCGAATGAGATGTCATCCAACTGTCTTAACTTACCTACGTACACACCGTGGAAGGTAGAGTTAATTGCAGGTGCTTCAGTGAATTGAATGTTGTCAGAGAATGCAGTGAATGCGTTACTACCGCCTGGTGGTTGTAGAATACCGTTCACGAAGATCATCATATGACCTGCTGGATCTGGGAAGTATGCAGTACCGTTTGTTTGTGTTAACTTGAAGTTCTTAGTTTCTCCATCGAATCCTCTGAAGTACCTTCTAACACGTCCACGTAAAGTCTTAGCAACTGAACAAGCACCTCTGAATCCATAATCACCGATGATTTGAGCGTTCTTAACGAATGTTCCAGAAGTATCACCAAGGTGAATGATCGCACGTAGACCGATTTGTTCAATTTTTTCAATCTTTCCATAAGCAGTTGTGTTTGAAATATTTACTGTAGTTATTGCAGAAGTTGTAACGCTTGGGAAGTTAGATCCAGGTGGAATCTTAGCAAGTTGATATGCAGTATCACCTTGGATTACAGTTAAATCTTCACCAATACCTACGTATCTACCTTCTTCATTTGCAAGGTATACGTAATTATTGTCTGCATCGTGTTCAGTAACAATAAATGTATGTCCTACAGATTGTCCAGCGTTCTGTAATTGTAATGTATCACCAACCTTAAAGGTATCATCAACACCGAAGTCAGTAACTAATGATGCATATTCAAATCTTGTTATGAATGTTGAGTGAATATATTCTCCAAATCCAGGAAGGATATTAAATCCTTCAATCTCGATGATTTGATCAGTAACAGAACCGTAGATAACATCGCCACTATTGAATTGACCTTTAACAGATTCAATGTCAAATGTGACACGTCCAGATTGGTTATCAAGTAGAGCACCATCGTTATTACGTACTATCAATGCTTCTGCCTTACTTGTAGCATTCTTAGCATAAAGTATATCAGTAGCAATGAAATCACCTTGCTTGATGTTGATCAATAAGCGATCGTGAATATCAGATCCAATATTACCTGTAGCACCAGAGGTAGATCCCTCGATTGCATCACCAGATTGAATGTTTCCACCAGTAATAATAATCTTCACATATGTTGCATTGTCTGTAGCGAGGATAGTTCCTTTGTTACCAGTAGCACCAGTCTTAACAACTTCTTCACCGTTAACAAATGTCTCAGGATCACTTGTACGTGTGAGTGGCATCCACTTAACAGCGTATAGAATATCTGCTAAGTTGTCTTGGATTCTAATAACTTCACCATATGCACCTGAAGTTTCACCGAAGAATATATCAGCAGTATTGATACCACCAGTAATAGGTGTAGGAACATTACGTGTACCGTAAGTTGTAGGAACTCTATTGATACCAGTCTCATCAGATACAGATAATTGGTGAGTCTGACCAGGTGTGCCTGGAGATAGTACGGTAAGTTTCTCACCATCAATCTCTTCTGCCAACCAGATTAGATTCTCTGATGTGTCTGGGTGAATGATATAAGTTGTACGATCTAATTCTTCAATAGCAGTACCAAGAACTGTATAAGTTACACGATCATATGCTTCGAAGTTGTGTCCATCAGGAGCATCAAGTGAACCATTCTGATTAACCTGAGCACCAACATCAAAGTTAAACTTCAAGTAAATTGATGGGAATGTAGAACGGTTAAGTGCAACGTCAATTATATGATATAGTTGATGTAATTTGTGTTCAGCAGTCTCAGTAGGACGATACTCCTTATTCTCATAAGGAATCTCTTGGTTATATCCACCAGGATTATCTGCTTTCTGTTTAATAATCTTGACACACATTTCTTTAACAGCGTCTGCGTGGAAGATTAATTGTGTCCTGAAGATGCCAGGATACGCGATGAAATTACCCTCGGCATCAAACCAACTATTAACTAAGTCGATTGTTGCAATATTACCGTCTGTGAGTAAGTCATAAATAAATGCTTTACGTACTGAATCACCGAAATCTTCGTCACCGTTATAACCTGCGTAAGTTTGTACTGTCTTATAATATGATTCACGTCTGACGTATGTGTCATTCAATAATAGTAGTCTTGCAGTTTGACGATACATTTCAGGAGCTTGTCCAAGAGTATCTTCTAACAAGTCTGCCAATGTTGACATAGCAGAAACTACGTTATAGCAAATACCACCACCAGCAAGAAGTGTATTAGTTTGAGCAGGTGCGTTTCTTGTTATTGATTGGTTAGTAAAGTAGTTACCATTTCCTTTAGAAGCAGTGTCAATAACATTAATTAAGTATCCAAATAATGTACTAATTGTAGATGCTTCAGTTGCACAGTCACCAGATCCACTATCATATGTGATTGAAATATCACGTTGAATTGCACGTTCACCTGTTAGTGGCCACTCCTTCGGTAGAGTTCTAGTAATACCACTTATGTAAGTATTTGGATTAGCTGATCCACTACCAAATAGATTGATAGGAATATTCATTAATGTAGTAATAGCAGATGCTTCGTTTTGACAACGAGCAGCACCACCACCAACATATGATGTTAGAGAATCATTTGTAGAACTAACAAAGATGTGATTATAAGCACCACCAGTGTGAATAGCAGCTCTTCTGATACCGTGCTTAGTTGCTCTTACAAATGTATGAGTAGTTGTGTTTGTAGAAGGTGTGGTTGCTAGAACCTGTACATCAAATGTGTTAGTAGTTACATTTGAAATTGTAAGAATCTGACGACTTACAGGATCCTTTGATCTTGGATATGGATGTTCAGTAGCACCACTATCTTGTGTGCAAGTGAATACGATAGAATCGTCATCGATAATAACACCATCTCCAGTTTCCCAACCGTGGTTAGGAACTGTAACAGTCATAACACCTGAAGTAGGATTGTATGCAGCGTCAGTAACAGTTGTCTTAGCAGGACCTTCGAATTGGTGAGTATAATGTCCACCACCACGAACTGCCATACCAGTAGAACTAACATACTTGTGATTGTAAACACCACCACCAAGAATCTTAGGTTTAGTAACTGCACCAGCAGTAGCAGATTGATATGACCAAGATGCAGTATTACTATTAGTTCCGTAAACAATAAGAATGCGGTTATCAGAAATTACACCTTGTACACGAATCATTCTTCCACTTACTTCATCATTTGAATTTGGTAAAGCACCTTGACTAAAGGTAACAGCACCATCAGCAAGATAAATGTACTCACCCACATACATCTTATGATTAGGAATGGTCAGCGTCATTACACCTGTAGTTGGGCTGTAGGTCGCTCCAGTTATATCGTAAGTTGTAGTAGTGGTAACGTAGTTGTGAGTTGTAGTGTTAGAAGAAATACCAACGTTGATTGTAATATTTCCAGTAGGATGTGTAACTCCGTTATCTGTTGCAGAGTAGAACTGATGAACAGTCTGATCTAAGTTTGCACGACCAACAAATACATCAAACTCGTGAGTAGTTACATCAGAAATAGGTAGATATTCGTTGTATGCAGGATCATTTTGTCTAGGATATGGATGGAGAGTTTCATTATCATCTTTAGCACAAGTAAATGTAACTGAGTTTTCTGCCATCTTGATTTTATCATTTGCTTTCTCTACACCATTAGCAGTTGCAGATACAAATGAGTGAGTTGTCTGATTAGAAATCGGACCTCTACCAAAGAAGTTACCAACATTAACGTGGAAATGATTTGTACTTACCTTAGTTGCAACTAACCAAGCACCACTACCAGGATCAGTTGATCTTGGATATGAATGATTAGTAGTATTACTATCTTGATCACAAGTAAATGTAATAGAATTATCAGCGATTCTAATTCTGTCACCTTCCTTGAATCCGTGACCTGCAATAGTCAATCTCAACATACTGTCAGCAGGTGTATAAAGAGCATCAGTTACAGTATGAGATGTGGAAGCAGTGAAATTATGATTAGGTATTGTAAGTCTCATCACACCTGATGATGGACTGTATGAAGCATTGGTTACTGTATGAGTTGTCTCTTCAACCTGATCAATGTTGATTCCTCTCTGATAGAATGGATCTCTCTTATGCTCCATACTATTAGAAGCAATAGACACAGTAGTATGATTGTAAACACCACCACCTCTAACAGTTGCTCTTGTTATACAATTAGCAACAGCAGATTTAAATGTATGAGTAGAAATATTAGTGGAAGGAACATTGTCAAGAACTTTAACTCTGAATGTTGTACCAGTTACAGTTTCAATTGGTAACCACTTATCCCAAGCAGGGTCTGTCTTACGTGGGTATGGGTGATCAGAAACGTGACTATCTTTATCACAAGTAAATGTAATTCCGTTCTCAGCAAACTTAACCATATCTCCTTCGTTATATCCGTGATTAGAACAAGTAACTGTCATCATTCCAGTCACAGGATCATAATCAATACCAGTAGGAGTAATACCAACTTGAGGTTGCCAAACGTGAGTGGTTATATTAGTTGAAGGTGCAGATGCAAGAGTTTGTATAGTAATACTTGTATCGTCAACAGCAGAGATAGGTACTGAAGTTTGATATAGAGGGTCAGTAGATCTTGGATATAAGTGGTCTGTAGCTTGACCATCCTGATCACAACGGAAGTTCAATGACATCGCAGCGATGCGAATGCTCTGACTTGTAGTAAACTTATGCTCACCAATAGTCATCTTCATCAATCCAGTAGAAGGATTATAATCTACAGCATATGGTTCAAATCCAGTAGTAGGTGTCTTACCTACAAATACATTAAAGGTATTTGCTTGAACACTCTCAACTGTAACCCACTTATCATAAACTGGATCAGTTGTACGAGGATATGAATGATTATCAGCATTACCGTTCATATCACAAGTAAATGTGAATGCGTTTTCCTTGAATCTTACAAAATCACCATTAGAGAATCCGTGATTATTCTGTGTGATAGTTAAGTATCCAGTAGAAGGATTATAATCTACATCACTAGGAGTAGATTCGATGAGAGTAGAACGAGGATATGGATGATTCGTTGCATTGTTATCTAAACCACAAGTGAATATTAATGACTCAGGTTGTACTCTAATATTATCAAATCTATTGAAGTAATGATTACCCAAACCAAGAGTCATAATACCTGTGATTGCGTTGAAACTCGCAGTGGCAGGATCAAACCCAGTAGAAGGTGTAGAACCAACGTTAACCTTAACCCATCCAGTTTGTAGTTTCATTCCACCAGTAGTTGCACTGACGAATGTGTGAGGATAGTTTCCAGCAGCAGTTGAAACACCAACATTAACAGTAAATGTGTTTGTAGTTACTGCCTTAATTGGAATCCAATGTCCAGCTACAGGATCATCTGCTCTTGGGTATGCGTGGTTAGTAGCATTACTATCTTTAGTACAAGTGAATGTAATAGCATCCTGATCAAACTTAACCATATTAGGAGCAACAGTAATACTATTAGGAACTGATGCTTGGAATCTATGCTCACTCTGGTCAGAGATAGCACCACCAGTTTCTCCAGTACCAACGTTAACTGTAAATCTATTTTGAGAAGCGTGTTTAACAACTAGGAATTGATCAGATGCAGGATCGCTTGATCTTGGATATGGATGAGTTGAACTGAATTGATCTTTAGCACATCTAAATGTAACAGCACCATCAGCAAGTTTGACACTTTCTCCATCAGTAATACCGTGATTAACTGAATATATTTCCATATCACCTGTTGTAGGATCAAACTTAGCAAAGGTTGGAGAGAGTGTTCTTGAGGTTTTTAGACCGTGACCATTAAGGGTACAGGTCATATCACCAGTTATAGTATTGTAAGATGCATCAGTAACAGTATGAGAAGTGGAACCTGCTTCCTTCATTACTAAAGCAGTGTTTGCAGCAGGGTCAGTTAAACGAGGATAAACGTGCTCAGAAGCGTGATCATCCATATCACAAGTAAATGTCAATGCATTATCGTGAATCTTGATACTTGTTCCTTCAAGAAGTTCGTGTGCACCAACCATAAGTTCCATATCACCTGTTTCACCATCATAGATTGCATCAGCAACACTATAGAATACAGCAGGTGTTGTACCAACATTAACTGTAATTGATCCAGATTCTAATTCAATACCATCAGGTTGTGCTTCAATAAACTTATGAACATACTGACCACCAGTAGTAATAGCATTATTGGAAGCAGAAATAAATGTATGAGATGTTTCGTTAGTAGAAGGTACTGCTGGAAGAACATTAACTGTGATTGAAGTTGAAGTTGCACCATCGATTGTCAATACATTACTGTATGATGGATCCTTAGACTTAGTAATAGAATATGGCAACGCTGACTTAAATACGTGGTTGTAATTACCACCAGTCTTGATTGCAGCAGGTTCTGCATATAAGAACTTATGCTCGTAGTTACCAGCAGTAGTTGCACCAACATTAACAGTAATTGTATCGTCCTTCTTAACGATTCCATCAGTTAAACCAGAAACAAATAAATGAGCAGTTTGGTTAGTAGATGGGATAGAGAATAGTACTTGAATGTCAAAAGTATTCTGAGTGACGTTAGTTACTTTTAACCACTTATTAGATGCTAAATCAGTGTGTCTTGGATAAGGATGGTTTGTTGCATTGCTATCCTCAGCACAAGTAAATGTCAATGCACCATCTCTTAGTTTGACATAATCACCATCAATTAATCCGTGATTGTTGCTAGTAATCTGACAAATACCAGTAGTTCCACTATAAGAAGCACCTGTAGGAGTTAAAGGAGTACCTTCGTGCTTAATAGTAACTGAAGAATCAAATGCTTGGTCTTTCTTATATGAAAGAGATCCAGCAACAGCACTTACAAATGCGTGAGTGTAAATACCACCGCTTCTCACAACACCTCTAGTAATGCTATCAGAAACAGCACTTACAAATGCGTGAGTTGTAGTATTAGTAGAAGGTGTTACAGCAAGAACAGTAACTTGGAATGTATTCTGAGTTACGTTAGAAACTGGTAAGAACTGATGGTATGCAGGGTCAGTTGATCTTGGATATGCGTGGTTAGTAGCATTACTATCTTGATTACAAGTGAATGTGAAAGCATTTTCATCGATTCTGATGTGCTCACCATTCATTAAACCGTGATTAGCAACAGTAACTTCCATAACCCCTGTACTTGGGTTGTAAGTTGCATTAGTTGGTGTCAACTTAGCAGGTGGTTGCCAAGTATGAGCAGTTACGTTTGTAGATGGAACTGTACTTAGAACTTGTACTGAAATTGTGGTGTCAGTAACAGCAGTGATTGGGCAAGAAGTATCATAGAATGGGTCAGTAGAACGAGGATAAGAGTGATCAGTAGCGTAGTTATCTTGAGCACACTTAAATGTAATTGAATTATTAGCGATTCTTACAGATGTTCCAACTGTTAAGTCGTGAGCACCAATGGTCATAACCATAATACCTGTAGAAGGATCATAAACGACCATTGAAGGATCGAATACAACACTAGGTGTCCTACCTACGTTACAAGTAAACTCAGTTGTGCTAGTTACATCAACTTCTAACCACTTACCAGATGCAGGGTCAGTTGATCTTGGATATGGATGATTTGTTGCATTACTATCCATTGAGCAAGTGAATGTAATAGCATTATCAGCAAACTTAACTTTATCGCCATCTGTGAAGCCGTGAACAGCAGCAGTTGTTACTGTTAATAAACCAGCCGCTGGATCATACATAGCGTTGGAAATATTAGGAGCAGTAAGAATAGTACTACGTGGATAAGGATGCTCTGTAGCGTGATTATCTTGTGCACAACTGAATACGATTCCACTTTCTTCAATCTTCAATGCAGTACCAGCTTGTAGATTGTGAGTACCAATAGTGAGTTTCATATCACCAGTAGTAGGGGTGTAAACCGCATCTGTCGGTGTGAAACTTATTTGAGGAGATTCTCCAACCTTAAATGTAAATGTGTTTGTAGATATTGCTGCAATTTCCATCCAAGAATCATATGCTGGATCCTTCTTACGTGGATATGGATGCTCAGAAGCATTTCCGTCCATATCACAAGTCATCACGATTCCATTTTCAGCAACCTTAACAAACTCACCAACCTTAAAGTCGTGATTAGCAACAGTAACTGTTAGGTGACCATTAACAGGATTGTAAGAAGCATCTGTTGGAGTAACCTGTACAGTCTGTGTTCTTGGGTATGTGTGATAAGTAGCGTTATCGTCCTCATCACAAGTGAATGTTAGAGAGTTATCTGCTATCTTGATGTGAGTACCAGCAGTCAAACCGTGGTTTCCAAGAATAAGTTCTAGTGCACCTGTAGTTGGGTTGTAGTTTGCTTGAGATGGTGTGAAGTATTTGATAGGACTCTTACCAATGTTCACATCAAAATTGTTTCTAGTTACATTAGAAATTGGTAGGAATAATCCACTTGCAGCATCAGAAAGTCTTGGATAAGTCTTCTTACTATAATGCTGATCCATAGAACAAGTGAATGTCATAGAATGATTAGAGATTCTAACTCTGTCACCATTCTTGAATCCGTGATTAGGAATAGTAATACTTAAGAACGCACTGTCAGGTCTCCAAGAAGCAAATGTAGCAGTATGGAATGTAGTCCCGACAGCTTCAATATCAATTGCTTTATCAACTACTGGGTCAGTAATACGAGGATACTTATGAATAGTTCTGTAATTATCCTGTGAACAACGGAATAGTAGTTCATCTTGTAGAATCTTAAGTGATTGACCAATTCTTAGATTGTGTGATCCAATATCAAGAGTTAATAGACCTGTCTCAGGATCATAAGTAGAATCCTTTGCATCAAAGTTAATTCTCTGTGTTATACCAACATTGACTGTAATATCCTGTCCACTTACAGCAGTAATAGGAAGAATTGCTAATGCAGCAGGATCAGTTGCTCTTGGATATGGGTGTAAAGTTTGATGATCATCTTGATCACAAGTAAAGACTAATGAATTAGTATCAATTCTAAGAGTATCACTTGTAGTAATTGAATGAGAACCAGTGATAGTAAGAACTAAGTCTCCAGTATTAGGATTATAAGTTGCATTTGATGGTGTATGTTTAGCAGTTCCACTTGCTTGGTCAATAGTAATATCAAGATCATAGATCGCATCACCTTCGGTATAACCGTTAGTTGTGATCAACTGCTGTCTCATTACTGCAATAGCAAGGTCACGTGCTTGTTCGAATACGTACTTAACTTCAGCTGCTTGGTTATTGACGTGTTGAATAGCATTAGCATCAGTGATATAAAACTCAGTGGCATACCACATCTTGTTATTACCACCGTGTGATAAGTTGAATACTAATGACTCTAGAATATCAACACAGTCATCAACACAAGACTGATAACCATATCCACCAAATGCTAGTGAAGGATACTGCTGTACAGCACGTCCAACAGCAGTGGTAGCAATGAATCTTAAGTTATTTCTAATCTCATCAGCAGCATTATATGCCTTGTTACCAGAAGCGTTTTCGTAGTAAGTATCACGTGGTTCTACAATAGCACCACCGCCAGCAAAGCCCTCTCCACCAGTAGCACCACCGCCAGCTGGAGCATATGTTGCATATGGTTTAAATCCAAGACGGTTCTGAATCGCGAGAACTGTCATATCTCTTGCCATCTTCATAGCAAAGAGTGTTTCAGCAGGTTGATCTTTAACGTGCTTCAATCCATTCTCAGAATCAAGATACAATAATGCAGCATCGTAAGTCTTAGAGTTAGAGTTAAATCTAAGATCGTGAACAACACCTTCTAGAATATCAACAATATCATCTTCACAATTAACCTTTCCACCAGGAACTCTAAATCCATAATGTTTGAATGCTTCTGTTTTGATTGTTAAGTCAACTGCTTCCTCAGCAATCGCTCTCTTATTAGTATTGATTAGATCAGCAGCATCTAAAGCACGTTGTGATCCTGCATATATCTGAGGATCAAGAGGTTGCTCTGCAAAGTTGTCATCAGCAGAAACTTCTTTACGGAATACTGGAATGTCTGTATACTGCAACTGGAATAGATCATCTATAGTCAGTGGAGTCATACCTGTAATATTAGCGACGTTTTCAGATCTACCAACTAAACAGTTCTGTAATGCTTTCTCCATTAACCACTTAGCATAACCAATAGCATCAAGCATTGGTAGTAGTTCTGTCTCAACGTAAGAAATATTATCAGATGAACTTAAATAAGAATCTATAATTCCTTGAATATTAGCATTACCACCAGTAAGTAAATCTCCTGAGATCGCAGGTATAATGTGGTCTCTCAAGTCACGAATACACTTATTGGTACCTACAGATCCACCAGGTATAGTGAGTTTATCTGCGGTATTAAACCCAATCATTATGTTGTATTTTTCTTCCAACCACATCACTGTTTCTTCAGCGATTGCCTTTCTATTAAAGTACAATAGATCAGCACCGTCTCTATATCTGTGACCTGTAGGACCTAGAACATCAAGAAGATCATCCATAATATCACTAATGTAAGTAGTGATTGTACTGGAGGCTGGTGATGCAAAGTAATTAGGAACACGAATACGAGTTGTATATACACCAGTTAGATCATCAGCGTTAGCAGTGATAACAGTATTACATAACTTACCAACTTCTCTCCAAGCATAGATGGACTGGAGAAGTTCTCCATTAACGTGTGCTAACTGACCTTGTTGGTTAGCAAGATATCCTCTACCTGCAACAATAGTATTATAGTTACCACCGTATTTAAGATCAGCAACGATAGCAGGTATAATATATTCGTAAGTATCTCTTAAACAAGTCTTAGTACCTTGATCAGATATACCAGTATCACCAGGAATGATAAAGTCAGGATACTTCGCCTTCATTCTTCCGATAGCTTCCTCAGCAATCCAATACTTATTCTTCTCAATTATATCTGCACAATCTCTATAAGTATCACGAGCAAGATCAATCTCTTCAGTCATAATCTCATCACGCCATAGTTCTACACCATCAGCAGAACATTGAGATGTTATTGTTTGTTGGAATGTAGCATAAATTTCACCTTTAATAAGAGGAATAGGTGCTTCACCATCAAATCCAAATGTTAGACGTAAGTCTCCAGAATCATATGTTGCACTTGGAGTAAAGCTAGAACTGTATTCAGCAATCCCTTTCTTAATCATCAAGTTTTCAATATGACCTGTCATTGGTAGAGAACCAGCAACGTTCGCACCAATCTTAACTGGCATATTGCCATAGTTTGTAGCGTCTGTATAATCAACACCTTCTTTTGAACCACCAACAAATAGTCTAGTTAGACCAGAGTTACGTGTTACAGCGATATGTGTCCAAGTATTTGCTTGTAAACTAGCAGACGATGTAATTCTATCAACATTACCTGTGTTCCAACGAACAGTGTTATTAACAATGATTAAGTATGCTTCGGTTGTAGAACCAGCAGCAGTTCTAAAGTCAATAAGAACTTGGTTAGTATTAACAGCAGTAACCTTGACCCATAATTCAATAGTAAAGTCACCAGCAGCACCAGCACCATCTCCAAAAGCAACATTTTCAGTTGCAGGATATGTTAAGTATGCACTACCGTTAAATTCTAATGATCCAGTACCAACAGCATAATCTAAGTTATCTACAACTACATTAGTATTAGTTAAGAGACTATTAGTAATGTATTCTCCAGCAGTAAATGCACCAGTTGGGTTCTTAGTATAGATCCACTTATTACCTGCATTGGAACCGATGATCTCAGCAGTGTTTCCAGATGTGATACCTGTAACTGTCTCACCAAAGACGAAGAATCCACCAGATGACTTATCTTTATAAGCGTGCTTAATAGATTTAAGATTTTCAGTGTCAACAAATGAGTATGGAGGTGCAACTCTTTGTAAGTTACTTGTAGACCAAGGATAAGTTACTTTATCAGCACCTGTAGGATCCTGTAATGTATCAGTAATTATTCTGAAGTAGTTTGTAATAGCAGATGTCTGGTTTACACAAGCATTAGCATCAGGAACTGATAATAGTGCTGTACTTGGTTCTGTTCTAGTTTGACCAGCTAAGAATGCTGCTCTTGTACCAGGTGATGCAGTAGTACCGAGGGCATTAATCAGTAAATTCATCAACGTGGTTATTGTTGCCTCAACTGTTGCACAAAGTGGACTTTCAAGTGATGCAGTTAGAGTTGCATCAGTAAACTGTGTCCAACCGTGTGAAGTATCTTGTTTTGCAACAGCAGTATTTCTCATAACAGCGATTGCCATATCTCTGGCTTTAGTCATCGCATTTACGATGGTATCTCTGTCTCCAGAAGTAACACCATAATGAAGAATTCTATCAGTTGCTTCATATACAAAGTCATTACCACCGTGAGCAGTGTTATATCCTAATGCTTCTAGAACATCAACAATATCAGAAAGACAATGCTCATCTCCACCAGATACTGTATAACCAGGATTCTGCTGTTTAGCATAGTACAATGCTTCGTGAGCGATATACCACTTGTTAGCAAGAATCATTGTTCTTGCATCACCGTGAGAGTTATCAGTAACACTATACTCACCAGTAACGGTTAAATCTTTCCATTGCTGTAATGAAGTATGTACAGTATTAATAGTCACCATATTGATACACTTGATCGCTAGATCTCGTGCCTGTTCCATTGCGTAAACAGTTTGAGGTACTTCACCATCTACGTGATATACACCGCCACCTTGAACGTAAGTATTAGCAATATCAAATACTTCAGAGTTACCATCAAACTCTAACTGCCACGCCATCATAGTAAGAGCATCTACGATATCATCTTCACAATCTGCGTTTCTTCCAGTTTGAATGCTAAAGGAGGGGTAGAAAGCCAACATTGCTCCCACGGATTCTTCTGCAATAAATCTTGCATTACGTGTTAGAGCCTCAGCAGCGTTAAATGTACGTACATCGTGTCCCCTTCTTAGTGAAGAGTTACCAAAGTATAGTTTCTTAAGACGTAATTTATCACCAGCAACAAATGCAGTACCAGATTGGTTATAAAGTCTAACCTCTTGGTTACGTACATTCTCAAAGTCTAGGAAGTCTTGGTTATTAACTGTTTCAGTATAAAGTTCAGTTGGGTTAATAACAGTCTCTGAAATATTATCAAGGATAACGTTCGGGAAAGTAATTGAAGGAACCCTCTGGAATACAAGACCAAAGAAGGAAGATGAAGGAGATAGATCAACTGTATCAATAATTTGATTAGATACCTCATCCTGATAAGGTGCAATAGACTGAATAGTTGCTGCAATCTTAGAACGTGCTGAATAAATTATATCGTTAAATCCTAAATCAAATTCACCAGTTTCAAACTCAGCAGTACCAGATGTACGAGAAACAACAAGTAAATTAGTAACAGTACCATCATCTAGGTTATTTTCTTCAATAACAGCAAACTTACCTTGTAGGTTAGTAATTCTTTCACCTTGTTCGTAGATAGTCTTAGAAGTTTGAGGAGAAACATCGCTAAGAACAGAGTTAAATCCTGTGGCACTATTAAGAACATTTTCATTGATTTGGAAAGTTCCTTCTCCATCAATAACGTCAATGTAATTAGTACCAGAGTCAATTACAGTTGCAGTTGCTTCAGAAACTATACCACGAACTGTATTGCCTAGTAATGGGAAAATACCACCAATACTACTAAATGTTAGTCTTGTGATTATCTTTTGTGCTAGTGTAACCTTTCTAAACTTAATTCTAGAAGGTGCTTTCGGTGCTTCAGTAAAGACAACTGAAGGTCCTGAAGTTGAGAATGCTACGCTAGGAGACTGTGCAACACCATTAATCAAGACAAACATCTGATTATCTGCTGCTGTAATACTTCCACCCTCTACATTAAGAGGGAATTGAGTTCTAATTCCATCAAAGTCCTCAGAAATATCATCTAATTTCTTAACGATAGAAGTTAGAATTTCCTCAGAGTTAGTAAGTCTCTTCTGTCTGAATAAGACTTCAGTGTTATTAAACTGAGTATAAATTGGTTGTGCGTTAGCAAATGATGTAATTTTATTAATATTAGTGAAACTATTAATATTAACTTCTTTAATAAGGTCAGATACAACCTTTCTTCCAGATATATCCTTACCACCAGTGATTGATAGTTCACCAAATAGGTTAAATCCAACAGGGTGGTTTGTTTCTAGTACAGGTTTTCTCCACTGGTTAATAGGTGTTTGAGACTTAATAACATAGGAGAAGTTCTGATAGAAGTAACTATCTTGAATCTTCTGAACAATTTCAGATGGTTTACCAACGTCATCGATAAACTGACCTGGTGTATTGGTTAGAGATGCAATTTCAAGTGTACCTCTTGCAATAGAAAGGTTATCAATCAAACCAGAAGCACGTGATACCTCACCAGTTACTCTTTCACCAGGATTCCATACACCGTCATAGTTTTCAAGTTTAAGGATTCTAGGTCCGATCTGCCAACCTTCGTTAGTAGAAACATAACCTGTAGCAGATGCAAGTTGAAGTGAAGTACCTTGATAAACAAGTTCACCTGCAAGGAATCTAGAAGTTTCAACGATAGCAGTTGCTTGACCACCAAATACCTCAGTAAGAAGTATCTGTCTACCTTCACCTTGTGTTAGGAATGTAATGTAAGAACCAGATTCAGCATCTAACTGTGTTAGAGAGATACGTAACTGATCAGATTCAAGACCATTTGCTTGACCTGCAATAGCATAGTATGTCTGGGAAGAAGATAGACTGACCAAACCTGCTGAACTAGGTTTTGGTAGAATACCGACTGTAGATCCAAGATCCTCTGCTCTTAATGTTACTTCTGCTCCGTTTGTTATACCGTGTGGGAAGTTGAACTGTAGATATCCTAAATCAACGTTAACAACGTAGTTAAATTCTGATTTAAGTGTAACTGTTGGTTCAGAACTGTAACCTGCACCTGGATCTTTAATAATGATCTCGGAAAGTCTGTTGTTCTTAACTATTGCTTCAGCACTAGCACCAGAACCACCACCACCTTCGATTACAACAGCAGGTGTTGAAGTATAACCAGAACCTGGGTCAGTTATCTTGATTTGTGCTAGTAAAGCGGTATTAAACAACTGAAGGTTTACAGGGAAAGTTATTTCAGGTTTTAGTGTATAGTCGTGAGAATAACCGAAACCAAATTCATTGTTCTTAAGTTTCTTGATCTTACCAATTGATTTACCTTGTAAGAATACAGATGCACCTGAACCTTCATCAGGAATCACAACATCTAGTACTGCACCAGAACCTGCAAGTAGAGGTCCTAAAATACCTGGTATAGCATCTACATCAATAGTTGCAGTTTTATATCCTTTACCTGCTGAGGTTAAAGTAACATCAGTTATAACACCAGTAAAGTCACCGTCATCAGTAACTGTGATGTTACACATAGCACCTTCACCGTCTCCAGAGATAGGAACATTATAATAGACACCATTTACATATTCAGTACCACCGTTAGTAACTCTAACCTTTTCAATTTCTCTGTTAGAAGCAATATCTGTAACGATTGGTAGTTTCTGATAGAATCCACCTGGATTTACCAGTTTAATAGCGGAAATAGGTCCGATAGCCTTAATTGATGTTGTTGAGTAAGTAGAACGAGGAAGACCAAATTCATCATTACCCACAGCACCAGTAGTTTTTTCTGGTTCATTTAATAGTCTGAAGTCGAATGTTTTACCACCGTTACTTGTACCAGTTACTCTAAATGTACCTTGATAAGGTGAAGTTATAACGTCAATGAATGATCCTTCACCAACAGGAGAGTTTGCACCTGTTCTAGAAGGGTCAAAGTAGTATGAAATATTAGTAACGTCTTCGTTAATGATAAATTTAACCAATGGAGTTGGTGAATCATCATCAGTGAAACCTGGTGTACCTTCTCTAACGATATTAATGAAAGGATATTCCAGTTTATACTGGTTATCTTTAGAGAATGACAAGTAATATCCTAAGTTAGAAGCATCATCAAGGTCAAAAATGTACTGATGACCTCTAACAAAGAGGAATTTAGGATGTTTAGCGTAAATATTGACGTTAGCTACTGAAGATCCAGTTCCAGCAAAGGTAGGATCTTGTACAGCAGTGCTTCTTAGACGGAAACTGAAGTCTCTAGAATTAAATATCTCTTCTACGAAGAATGAACCATTATAATCATTAGTACCAAAGTTTTCAGTGAATATAATGTCATTAAGTTCGAAATTATGTCTACTTGCAGCAGAACAATATACTAAATCAGTGTTTGTAAGTGATCCAGAAGGAATTACGTCCTTATTAAGTTTTGCAATTAAAGATATCTTCTTAACACCAAGCAGTCCAGTGAAGGTTGCTATCTTACCAGTAGCATCAACAGCAAATTGTAGGTTGACAGCATCAGCATCAATGGTGTCTCCTTTAATAAAGTTGGAGTCATCATAGATTTCTTCAATCTTAATAGTGTAATCAGACGCTGAGAATGCTTTCCAAGAAGCAAATGTTGCTAATGTACTGCCATTATAAGATGTATTTGCAAGATCTACAACATATATGCCTGATGCTGAGGTATAAGCCCAGTTAATAGCACCATCAGAAACAACTCCAGTTGTATGTACAGGTGCAATTGTACTTGAAACACCAGTTGTTTGTGCAGTATAGAGTTTTTTATCGTTATAAACTACATCTCCAACAGTGTAATTGAAGTTAGTTGCCCATTGTGTTTCTGTTTTTTCTTCTGTAAAGTTCCTTTCTAGTTCATTTATGTCATTAGCAGTTGATTTTAGTAGTTTTGTGTTATCAAATGTACCAATAATCTTACCAATCTTGACAGAACTAGCTCCTACTTCAACAATTTGACCATACGCAGATATAACATCAGAACCACCAATCACTGAATACTGTTGTAATGTAGCACCTTTAGTGAATGTAGCTGGTTGATTAAATGATATTGTCTTAACAAGGTCAATTTGTGTATATGTTGCATCCTTGAAGTAGTATTTTGGTACAACAGTAGTTGTAAGAAGTAATTTCTTACCACCTGGTGTAGGAATAGTAGAAGTTTTATTAGCGTAAGACTGATCTGTAGATGTGACTGTAAATACACCAGGTACGTGCTGTGCTACTACATCACCATAGTCAAGGATTTGAATACCAGCAGGACCTATTGTCCAAGGATTCAGCGTTACTGCTTGAGTATTGAATGTATATGCAGATGTAGAAGCAAGAGTTATCTGATGTCCTGATTCAACATCGTTAAGAGTAAATGATCCTAACTGTGTTTTATCTTTGTCAACCTTGTATAAGAAACCTTTACTGATACTATTAGAACCAAGAATCGGTGTATCAGGGGGAGTAAACGCTTCAACATACTTGGCGGTCGGTGAGATGACTATGTTGTCAATCCAACCAATCCAGTTATTGACTGAACCAGGTGTTCCATCAGGACCCACACTAGCATCTTTTAAATTAACATCAATTGTGGTACTTGTAAGAACTTGTGTTTCAATACCATTAATAAAGAATCTATATTTGTAATCTCCAACTCCAACACGTTCTTTAACTGCTGCTACGTGAATGAATACTTCATTATTAAGTACAGCAAAGTATACAGATGCAGCAGAGAATGTAGTTGTACCTGAGATGTCTATAAATGATTTACCGTAGTTGGGACTACTTTGATCAGCATCAAGACCAAATTTAACAACGTTACCTGCATTATCAGTAGATGTATAGAATATTGGTTTTGTATTAGCAGCAGCGTACTGAGTAGATCCTAGTGCCCAGAATCCCTCCATAGTCCAACTGGTTGCTACATCTGATCCATACTGAAGTGCAAGAGAGTTAGCAGCATCTAATTTAATAGAAGATGCACCAGCAAATTTCTTAGTGTCATCAATTACAGCGTTACCAGTAGCATACCACTGTTTGTTTGTACCAGTTTTTAAAGTGTCATTATATGTCTCATCAAATAAGTTATCAGCAGTATCCCAGTTAAAGATTGCAAGTTGGTCAGATTCAACTTTATTACCAACAACAATAGTATCACCTGAGTTATCATTAGATACTGCAACAGGTTTGAAACCAATACCACTTGTTTCTGATAGAACTGTAGAATTAATAGCGGTACCTGTGTTCCAACCTACCTTTAGAGTTACAGATTTAGCAGCATTGAAATCTTCCTGTACAGAACAAGATACATCAACGTTACCAAAGATATCAAATTTAACTCCACCATTCTCACAACTCTGATAAGTACCACTTGGTACAAAGATCTTTTGGTGTATGGTAGAAGTATAAACGTCATTGTCAAATTTTACATATAAAACACCATAATTCTTACCATCAGTATTAACAGCAGTAGCAGTTACATATACAGAACCATATTCATCAATAGTAAATGTTGGATTCTTAAACTTGTAAGATGCATTAGTGATCTTCTTAGACCAAGCTAATTCAATAGTTGCACTATCATAGACAGTTTCACCAATAATGATGTCAGAGGTATTATCTGGTTCGTTAATACCAACAAAAAGGAATCTATCTGTAGACTTCCACTTTAACTGATGTAATCTTTCACTGACTGCACTAGAAGCGATTTTACGCTTCTCCATAATAGATCCATCGATATCAAGTAAAGCAACCCACATATCGTCAGCATACAAACTGTTAGAGTCTGTATAACCACCTATCATTACTCTTCCATCTTGATCAAGAGCAATAGAAGTAGCATAGTCCCTTCTTGTAGCACCAGATATACCTGCAATATCACGTTGCCACTGAAGAATACCATCAGGGTTGTTTGCATTATCAAATCCTGAAGTATATTTTGCAACGATAACGTCTGGGTTATGAGTTAAGTTAGTAATATTAGGAACAGTTTCACCAATAACGTAGATATTATGAGGATTGCTGTTTTCGACATATAGTGAATTCCATTTTAGTGACTTGGGATTAGCATTTGGAACTGTAGGAACTAAGGTTCTCTGCCAAAGTAAACGACCATCACTGTTGAACTTAGCAAGAACACCACAAGTATCACCACCAGTTATATCTCTTTGTCCAACAACGTAGATAGTACGGTCATCAGCGACTCTAACGTCATTTACTGAAAGAATACCAGTTGCTTCTTTAATAAAGGATAAGAAGTAAGTTGCTTTCTTATATCTCTGTGGATGTGATACTCTGATCTGTGGAGGATTAGAAGCACTGTATCCAGAACCAGAGTTGATAATATTTGCTTGTGAAACACCACCTGCATCAGTTCTAACCAGAGAAAGTTGGAAATCTTGTCCTGTGTCAGTAATCAACTCATAGGTTGGAGGTAGTTCAGAAGAATAACCAACACCATTCTGTGTAATTGTTAATTCTTCAACACCAGATATAACTTTAACTCTATAAGTTTTATTTGTAGAATCTAATATAGGATTACTGGTAACGATAACTTCATCACCAATACGCAATTCGTGTTCTGAAGGAGTAGTGATACGACCATAAGGTATATCATTCGCCATATATGAAGAATAACCAGATATTGAAAGACCTTTAACTGAGTCAACTTTAGCAGAAGCACCAAATCCTTCTGTATCTGTATTATCAAAGTATAGTTTATCGTTTACTTTATAAGAAATACCAGGATTCTCTACCACAAATCCATCAACTTGAGCATCCTCAAATTTAGTCGTAGTTTCAATGTCAATATCAACTTCTGATCTAGTAGAAACTTTAGGATAGTAATCGAATAACTGAAGTACAGGTTCTTCTGCAATATTAATAGGTGTACTATCTTCTAAATTATTGATAACACCATCACGGTTTGTATCTTCAATTTCAAAGATAAGTTCCTCACCAAATTCAGTTACAAGAATATCAGTATCTTGGTTTGGTTGACGATCAATATCGATGTCAACATCTTCATATGGATCTCTAAATCTAACAACACCTAATGGAATATTTGTTTGAACAGCATTCTGACTGTAGTTCCACTCATCTGCTTTAGAATAAAGTTGAGAACCGCATATGTATGGGAATATAGGATTACCTGCATCTGATGCATCGATAGACACAAAGTACGCATATATGCCTTCAGGGAATTCAGGAGTCTTACAAAAACGCCCGTTATATTGATCTAAGTCACCATATTGGAAAGTATATTCATAATCTTCAATAAATGATCCAGCTGAATAGTTGCTTAGTAGAGGTCCGTCTGCTCTTACTGGAGTTGGGTTAGTTGCAGCGTCATAGATTAAGACATCCTTAATCTTATAAGAGCTTCTAATACGACGTACACCAGAAGACTGGTCGGTAGCATCAATGTAACCATAAGGACCATAAATGGGGTTACCATCGAATGCCCATCCAAGAATCGGAGAATGTAACCACCCAGTAGCAAGTTCTTGTAATTGTTGAGTCGATTGGTTTTTGAAGACATTATCGCCTAAGACGTAACGGAGCTGTTTTGGATCAGATACGTGAGCATATTCACCACCATACTGAGTGTTGTAACCTGCAAACACATAACCGCGTGCTGTATCAAAGGATTGTCCTAATTCATCTTGTAGGTTACGTGTCCACTCAAAAACGTTTGCAGTGAATGTCGCCATCTCACCGACTGCTTCCAATCGGATCGTTGTGTTACCTGTTGTATATCCTATACCTCTATTTACAACTGTAACACCAATAACCTTACCTCTATCTTCACCAACTGTACCAATTGTAGCTCTTGCCACAGCACCATAACCATCTCCATTGATTACAATCTCTGGTGCAGTAGTATATGCACGACCTGCTGCAATAATAGCGATTGAAACGATACGACCATTAATAATGATTGATTGTGCAACAGCACCTTCACCTGAATTTAGTTTAATAGTAGGAGATGCGGTATAAGATGAACCTGCATTGTCAATACTTACAGACTGAATAGGTCCGCGAACTTCAGCAGTAGCAGTTGCACCTGTTCCTTCACCACCTGAAATAGACACATCAGGTTGAGATGTATATCCTTGACCTGGGTTTTCTACTAAGATCTTAGAAACTACACCGTTTGTAATAACAGCAGTAGCAGTTGCACCGAATCCGTTACCACCCACGATAGAAACAAGAGGACTAGAAGTATAACCAGTACCACCAGAAGTAACTTCAATCTCACTTAACGCTCCGTTTACAACAACACTAGCAGCAGCACCTGTACCATTTCCTCCACTAATCTCAATAACAGGAGGATTCGCTGCATCATATCCCTGTCCAACGTTTGTTATGGAGATGTCTATAACACCACCGTACTTAATTTTTGTTTCAGACTTGTATGACCAGGCAGAAACTCCGTTCACCCAGGCTCCGATAGGACCGAAACTTGTTTGTTCACGTTTACTTATTGTATTGATGACACGTGGTATACGTATAAGTTTACGTTGGTTACCTGGTAACAGTGCAGAACCTACGAAAGGACCTACCTGATAGTTCGGTATACCTGAAGAAGCGATGTATGAGTGTGTATCGTCAAAGAATGTATTTTGTACGTTTGTAGTAAAGTCTCTAATTGCAATGCTGATACCTTCTTCTGTAGACTTACCTTTATTCAAGTCAACAGATAGGAGGATATTACCTTGTGGAGCAGCATCTGCTGGTGCAGGTATATTGTATTCAAAGAGGAAATCACTAATACGTGAAGTAACTAGGAACGTACCGTTGAACACAGTTGGGTTTGCACCGTAGATGGTAACAGTGTCACCAACAAGAAGACCGTGCTTATTAGAGCAAGTTACGGTTGCAGTCTGGTTATTAAGTCCGCCAGGTACAATATCAGTAACGTTTATCAGTTTCTTAACGTTATACAACCAAGAAGTGATACGCTGATCTGTAGCAGTAGAACCTAGAGATGCAACGTTTAATTTATCACCAGGTAAGTAGTACGAACCAGTATCAGTCAATACGGTAGATTTTGCATCAGCAATACCTAAAACACGCAATTTAATCTCAGTATTGGTTCCACGATTGCAATATACAAATATATCAGAGTGAATTACAGTTCCCGCATCCCAATCTTCAACAACACCATTCTTAGAACGTGTACACTCAATGAACTGGTTAAGTGTCTTTTCCTTATATTGTACTTGCTCAGTATCATTAATACGGATAGTTCCGTTTCTTTCTGGCCAACCAATCGTAGAGTCAACAGTAATGATTGATTCTGTAGTGTTAAGTGATTCTACAAGAGTTGTTTTGTAGGGTATAGTGAATGAACCCTGTAGTGTTTCCTCAGATATAGCAAGTTCATATACAGTTCCTACACCAGTATTGATAGCAATAACGTTCTCAATCAGTGCAGATGCACCCTTAACAGAGTTATCTACGTCATCCACATACTGAATTAACTGTGAATCAAGTAAATCAATAGGATCACCTTCTATAAGTTCAGCACGGAGGACTGTATCTACGTTCCAAGATGCAGCAGATGGTTTAATAACCTCATCTTTTGGATAAGATACATCCACATTCTCAGAGAACAGCATCTTGAATAGGTACTGTGTTGAGATCTTTGTACCCTTAGATGCGTAAAAATCCGAAATAGTTTTAATGATCTGCGGAGCATTTACTTTTTCATAGTCAATTTCCGCATTTGGTAGATATTGATTTACGTACCTTCTGTATAATTCCTTAGCAAAGAGTGTATCTAGGTTGTGAATGACTCCTCCAATCTCGTGTGAAGATTGAATTGTAGATGCTTCTGTACTGTATACTTGGTTTCCTTTCTGATCAAATGAAGATGTGCTAGAAACACCACGCTTACAGTTAACAAATGCAGATGGTTGATATCCAGAACCTGCACTATGGATCGTAAATCCAGTAATTTCACCAAAACCAACGTCACAAGACGCTTCAGGTGCAGGTGGAGCAGCAATAAAAACTTGAGGAGGTTCTGTTTCTGAGTATCCATTTCCAAAACTGGTTATATTGATATCAGTAATCTCTCCGTTGAATATGGTTGCAACAGCAGTTGCTCCAGTACCACCAGCTGGTGCACCAGTAATATCCTTCCTATTATCAACGATATACACCGATGGAGCGTCTGTGTAACCTGCACCACCAGTTAATAGTTCAATATTAGTAACTCTACCCGCAGTTACATTGACATCAAGTATTTGTGCACCTACAGGATCAATAATACGTGCTCTAGGAACACTGGTGTAACCTTGTCCTCCTGAAACGACTGTAATGCCATTAACACGCCCGAATGCATCAATTGTTGCAACAACGTTAGCTCTTATGGCATTGTCACCTGTTGGAAGATCCAAATACACAAGAGGTGCAGTAGTATATCCTGAACCATCATCTGTGACAGTAATTGAATCAGGATCGATCACACCGTTAGTTAACGTTGGGTTACTAATGGTTGCACCACCAGGATTCTGGAATTTGATCGATGGGATCCTATCGTAACCACTTCCTGAACTGTCTACAATGAGTTGTGAGACCCCTTCGATGGAATCATCAACAACTGCACGGATTTGAGCAGTTTTACCTTCAGGGTCAGCAGGTGAGTCAACAATAACAACTGGAGGATTGTTTGAAGCGTAACCTTGTCCTGCAAATAGTAATTGAGTCTCTTTAATACCATTAACAAGTGCTTCAGCAGTAGCACCAAACCCAGTACCCTTAGTTGACGCAACACTAATCTTAGGAGCGAAACTTAAACGATATCCACTACCACCTTCCTTAACAATAACTGATTTTAACTTCTCATCTTCAATTTGAGCAACTGCACTCGCACCACCACCAAATTCAGGTGCAATAAGTTCAATTGAACGAATAGCGATAACAGAATTTTCACCAATATCCTCTTTAAAGATTAATTTATTTTCAAATATTGTAAAATCTTCATATGGACGTTTTTCTACTCTATTAACAACAACTATAGAAGATACAGTAGATAATGGAGTATAACTTGATCCGTCTAACTTTAATTCAAATTCTTTAGCATCATTAGCAACAGTAATGGTGTCCAGAGAACGTACAGGAATGCTTGTGTAACCAATTAGGTAACGAACTGTATTGATAGCACCTGTAAGCAGTCCTGTAGGGGTTTCTGGGGGGTTTACAAGACGTATCTTATCTCCTTCAAGGAAATAGTCTACATCTGGATATTTAAACTCGTTATTTACAATAACAAGAAGATGTTGTGAACTTTGAGGAGTTACAGGTTTTCCAAGTAACCTTAAAGGAAATAGCGTTGTTGAACCATCAAATTGATCAGAAATTGGTTCGAATTCTTGGATTTTTCTATCGAATTCGGCTTTGTCAACACCAGGCGTGAAAACAATGTCAGGAGAGTGTGTAATTTTGTCATAGTAAATGACTTCTTCATCGATCTTAATTGTACCATCATTTTCGAGGAAGTAATTTACGTTTTCTGCAATTATAGTTTTTTGTGTCGGATCTACTCTTTCTAGTACAGCAGAGGTAGAAGAAAGGAAATTTGGGTCAAATTCTCCCGAACCAATATCTGTATATCTCAGTATGTTACTTAAAACATCGTACGGACGACCCGATTTCTCTTGAGATTTATAATATTGCGTTAAAAGATTGACAAACTGGTCGTTATCTTCTTTAATGAATGCAGGAATTTGATCCTGCAACCTATCTGATATTGTAATAGCCTTCATCTTATGTTTTTAGAGACTAGAAGCAAGAATTAAATTCTGGTACTTCGTATACAGTGGTTGGATAATCAATGATATTTATAGAACTACCATCGAAGTTGATAGGAGTAAAGTCAAATGGGTCAAATGTTTTAGCATTTGTTGTATCAATCGTGTAATCAATCGACTGAACAGTTGGGTTAAAGATTGCTGGATCTAAGCCAGGACCTACGTCTATGTTACTAGATGCAGGTATCACGGTAACAGGGATTCTATTAGTTCCATCAGGTGTACTTGCTACATCGATAGGTCCTAAACATACCTGTCCATTCTTATAATCTACAGTTCCTACATTCTTTTTCAGTACAGTCTCTGTTTCGTCAACCTTTGTAACCAAAATTAGAGTTCCGTAACCATCATCACGAATATTCACTGGAAGGAATGCAGAAGTGTCATTCTCTATTAGAGAAGCAGAAGATATCTGATTGCCATTTGTGCTTCCAGTTAATGCGAGAAGACTCTCGGTATAACCAGTTGCATAGAATGTACCACTCTTAACACTTGAATACTTAGGTGTGCAAGTACCTCCGTTATCTGTGCCAGTACCACTTCCCCCTTTGTCTGCTCCTGAAAGATCGTTAGGGTTAGCGATTTCATTACCAAAGTCAATACATTGAGTAAATGTTTGACCAAAGTTAAATCCAGCAACGTTCATACCCAATGTCATATGAGTGACATTACCACTAATTGCAGGATCTGATGAATCGATCATCGTTTGGTAAGCAGAGATATCAATACGACCATTAAATCGAGTTGATTCTGCTTGAGAATTGTACTGATCGATAGCTCCAAGAACTTTAGACGCAATTTCATTATTTGATAGTGTAGTCTTATTACCGTCAAAGAATGCCCAAGTTTTAGGTCTGATAAAGAGGGTAATTGGGTCAACGATAACTGGTTCAATCGCAGCGATGGAATATTTTTGTAAATCTGTCCTGATTCTTTTTTTAGTTGTGGTATTAAGTAAAGCACCTGATTTAGTCCTAATTGAAATGTATACCTTTCCATAAACAGGAGGTTGTAAGCGTTCCCCACCGTAAGCAGTTACTGCTTTTGCTTGAGGATAGACTTTTTTGGTAATGTATTCATAGTCTGATTCGGTAACTGCCCTGTTTTGACTGTTAAACGCCCTAGGAGCGTTGAATTTAATCGATAGGGTAGATTCTAAGTCCTCACCGTCTTGTGCACCGTCAATGGTCACTAATGATACATTTGATGTAGCAACAAAGCGACCAGTTGAATCTTGAATGCGTCCAATGAAGCTAAATCTCTTACATCCGTTAGCAGCAGTTCCTTCAGTCTTCACATACTTAAGTTTAATAACCTCACCTGCAATTAACTGACGACAGATAACTCCATCACCAAAAACTACGTTGTATCTTTGGTCATCAGTCTCTTCAAGGAAGTAACCACGAGTAGTTCCATCAACATCAACAATATTTTCTACTAAGTTATATGTGTCAATCTCTTCAGACTGTGCGTTAGGTGCAATAGAGACCTTTAATAGGTCAGTATCAATAGCATCTGATGGAACTAGATATGTTCTCTTCTTAACGTCCTCTACAACGTACTCATACTCTAATGTATTACCTTGATAGATCACAACTTGTGTAAATGTTGCGATTCCAGTTGCTTGATCAACAGTAGCAACTAAATTCTCTGGCAATGTGAATGTATATCCCTGTCCAGCAGTTGTAGAAACAAATACATCACCTGCAATCATAGTTACACTACTAGGATAGTCTGTGCTATTACCAATTACAGTAGTTTGTACTGCAAATCGCACACATCCTTTTGGTGCTTTTACAGAACGTGGTGTATAGTTTAATTGTTTTGCAATTTTAACAACGTTATCTCTAATAGTCGCAGATTCGAGAAAAGCCTCGTTCATCGCCATATTAGCGGTGAATGAAGCATAATAAGTGTTATATGATAAAACATCTAAAAGATATGATGCAGCAGAACCGTCAAAATCATAATCTGTGAACTCATCTCTTGTTCTTAGATATGATCGAATAGATTCTCTGATCTCTGTAAAATCTAACGAGGTTAAATTGGATGGAATTGCTGCCATTATACTTTCTCCAATAAGAAATCAACAGTTTGTATGAGGGTCTCTCCTACAATGGTGTAATCAACTTCCACTTCTAGTTCATTTGGTTCACCAGGTATCATTCTTATTTCATTAACCACGATGCGAGGTTCAAAAGTCTTTAATACGTTAAACATCTCTTCTTTAAGTTCTTCTGACATAAACACATCAAAAGGTTCAAAAAGCATCTGACGTAAACGAGATCCTTTAGTTGGTTGAAATGGTCTCTCACCAAATCCTGTCAGGATAAGGTTTTTCATCGCTTGCTTAATAGCATTCTGATTCTTTACAATAGAAAAATCCTCAGTATTGGGGTTTGCTTTCATCCCTATACTGAGGTCACGGAATTGACGTGATAAATTTCTTTCTGCGTTAAACCGATACGCCATTAAGCGTTAATATTGACATTATATGTCTATTTAGTCACTTTCCTTGCCCTCGATACCTCTTACGCTTTTGATTACGTGAAGTTGCACTTAATTTGCTATGTTTTCCCATCCCTTGACGTGTTTTTTTAGGGTTAGGTTCCTTCAATAGGTTTGTATTCGAATAGACTGCCATAAAAAATAATGATCTAGTAGGATTGTAGCATATTTAGATCAACCTGCCAATACATTTGGACTTCCAAAGGCAATAGCAGACGAACACGGCCAAGATTTACCAGTTACACCGAATCCTAATGGGTCTGTAAGACGACCAATAGGAATTTTGAACGCAAATACAGTAAATGTAGTTGCCCATAGTGTTCTTCCGTGTCCAATTCCCTTCATATCTTCCATAGTAAGCAAACTACAGTTAATAGGAGTCGGTATAATGCACATTGCCTTACCACAAGGGCACACATAGTTAATAATATTGGTTGTGATACTTCTGTGTGTGGTAAAAGTATCAGAGTTAATCATAATTGGCAAACCATTTACCAATACTGTTGCTCGCATTGGATTGAGAGCAGTTAATGGAACCAATGGTGTTGGTGGCCATAAACAAGTTTTGTCCTTAACAATAATTGGTAATTCAATAGGAGGACTATTACAAGGTTGTGTACTATGAATAGTCGAAGGAATAGGTATACCGTGACCTGTGTCAGGTAACCCATTATGATTCGCAACTGGTTTTAAGACTCCTAATGCCATTATTGTTCAGGTTCAATTATATCGCATTCGTCGAAATACGGATTACCATATCTCTTTAATGATTGGGTTAATAGATGTGTTGCACCAGGAAGGTAGTTGACCCAGTGCATATTACCGTTTATCGGTCCTAGTTCTATGTATGGATTATCTTCGTTAGTTTTACCTGTGTCAAATGCCACAGTAGAGTGCACAATGTTCTGCAATGCAGCACATTCACCATATGAGTTTAAGACACTACTCTGCACCCACGTAGATGGGTCTGAGAAAGGTTGTCCTGTGCATATGTTATCAGATGCAAGCCCATTACCGTTCTCATCATATCCACTATAAACATCAAGTACGCCATCAGCAATGAAATTGTGCCAGCACGGATTAGGAAACTTGCCATTTGTACACGTAGCAAATTGTATTGTGTTATAGGTGTGCGAATACGTGTCATTAGGTGGCGTTAACATCGTGTCTGTAATCTCCACTGTACCAGTTCCGTAACTGTTATAGTTGCCAGGACCTACCCACGTAGCTAACTTCTCTAGTTCTGTTCCTACAAAGTCAAATGTATTCTCATCACCTGCTTCAGGAACAAAACTATATGTACCATTACCTGTAGCAAAGCAACGACCATTCACATCACCACCACGATTACAAGCGTGTGACTTGGTTGTTTTATCAGTATTACCATCCATAACAGGTCTTGGTCTAGTCAGTGTAGGTTTAGGTAGAGATTCCAACCAATCAAGGAACGCTTGATTAACTGTCTCTCCTTTTTTAGATACATCACCCTCTACACTAATAGAAACACGTACCTGTGCACTTTCTTGTTTACTTCCGCAATACTTGTATGGGATAAATCCAAAAGTTTTGTACTTTCCGTATTGATCATATCCAGTCATAGGGCAAGGTACATCAAAAAATCTTTTCACTCCGTATAGTTTTGCTTGGAATGTCTCTAAACAAGCACCACCAAACATACCTGGCAGACCATTTGAGGTCTTTTCTTCCAAATAGTTTGAATGTGCAACATTATTACTTACAGATGGACTTAAAAACTTAGTCAATTCATTTGCTATTGGAGTGGAATTTGGTGAAGAAGCGATTCCTCCGACATATGTGTCTGGATTTATGATATTTCCAAGTCTATACCAGTTCTTTCCTAGGTCAGGTGATAAGCACTCTGAAGGAATCTTGTCACAGAACTTAGTTTTTTCATCTTTTTCAAGATCTGCTACACCAATATACCCAGTTACATAGTCTGTTGATATAGTTGTATCAATGGAAGATAATCCTTCCTTCATAATACGCATTGGATCTTTTAATGCATCTCTTACTTCCTTCGGTGTATCGTCACTATCAAATGAATTATCTAACTCCGCTTGGACATTTTTGGTGTCTTCTCCAACGAATGTGTCTTCTCTAGTCTCTTTATCACGCTCTACAACACGCACACCAACCTCTTCACCTGGTTGATAACCCGCACCAGGTTCCAATATGGTTACACTTTTGATACATCCTTCTTCATTTAATATGATAGATGCCTTTGCTTGCTTTACACTTTTAGTATAACCTGCATCTGTCTCCCATTTTTGCTTTTCAAGATGTGTAACTGTCTCCCTACCTGCCTTATTTGATTGCTCAAAGTCTTCTGTAGTCTGAAAATTGAGCTGAGGTTCACCAGAAATACCATCAACAAACATTTCTGGGATGTTTGTAGCAGTATCAGTGAACCCTTCCACTCTTCTAATGTCTGGAATAGAGATAATAATGTCAGGATCTTTGTAATCTTTACCTGCATTGATAATTTCTATCTCTTCAATCTCCCCTTTTTCACTTACATACGCTTGTAAAATTGCTTCATCGAAGTTTCTTTGTGGTATTAGTGCATCATTATCGATTTCTGCTTTATAATAGGACAATTTCTTAGGAAATTCATACACACCGAAGAATGCTGCTTTATCAGGAATACCGTAACCTGCCAATATTGAAGCAGTTCCACTGTTTGTAGAGGTAAATGTTTGTTGATAAGTGAATACATTACCTTTTGCACCTGCTATAGTCTGCAATCTCATAAAACCACAACGCAGTTCATCACCAAAGTAACGCACTGACTGTATTAACCACCCATTTACTTGTTCACCAGGTACGAAGAAACCAGTCTCTGTAGTGTATCTAAAGAATACCATCTGATCATCAGTACCCACAGCCCAAAATGATTCGGATAAACCATCTTGACCTGGTGTATCTACTGAAATATGCGTCTTTTTGGTCTCCCAAGCGTCTTGACGCATCTCATAGTAGTAAGAATGGTATAATGTATGTGGATCGTGAGGGCAATCAGCAGTTGATGGGTTACAAGGAGCATCAGTTGTAATTAAATTAATACCATATATCGGTCCTGAGAACGGAAATGTCGTATCATACAGATAATAGACGAATTGACCCTCAAAAGCATCGTGAAAACCCAAAAATTTGGGTAAACACGCCTTTACAGCTCCATTTTTGCCATAAAACCACTCAAAATTCGCTTTTGAGTCGTTTATTTCAGCATTATCTGGATTTCCCCAACCTAAAGTGCTTGCAGGAGGCGAAGAATTGTTATATGCGTCCTCATTATACCCTCCTGACCAACTATACCAGTTAGATCTGTTCACTTCACCAGTGTTTATTGGTTTACCTACGTCAACATATTGATTTCTATAGCGTGGAGCAGTACGTGAGAACACGTATCCGTATATACCTTGATACTGATATTCTTGATTTCCTGGATTAGGGGAGTTGGGAACACCTGACACATCTGTCTGTATGTTCGTCTCTTTAGTAGGATCTGTAGTATAGAGGTCGTCAACAGGGTTAGCTCTACGATAGTGGTATAGAGGTAGTAGGTCTTCAGAGGGATGTACAATCTGTGCAGTGTCAGCAGCAGCCTGTGATGACCAAATATAACCTAATGATCTTAGTGCACCTGTACTACTGGTTGATAGATATGAATTAAAGTTTGCTGCATCATAATGCAAATATACCTGAGTGTTACCAGTATGACTATCTTTTGACAATAGGAAGACTTCTCTTCCGTTACGTGGTTCTTTATTATATCTTTTTGGATTCATAGGTAAACTATCATCCAAATCCACTTGATCATAGTATAGATGATCGTTTCTCCTACCAGAATACCAACGATATATCTCTCTTCTTTCTGCGTATGCGTATTCTATTCGTGTTGTTTGTTGTGTACCAATATAATAGACCTCATCCTTACCAAACTGATAAGAACCAGCACCACCACCAGTTGTAATTGTATATGTACCGCCTGTCGCATTCTTATCAACTGACATCTCTCCATCAGAACCTGACGTTACAAGATTACCAATATGAGGTGAATCCGCAGCAGTATAGGTACGATTATAATCGTGTGAATCAATCGGGTTCTGATAACTCCGACCTGTTTCGATCAGGTAAGCTCCCATTTATAGCAATGTCTTCTTCAATCTTATTTAGACGGTCATACAGATCGTCAAACACACTAGCAAGATCACTGTAGTCATCGTTACCAGGTATCTTATACTGGATCATTGAAGATCCTCTTCCAAAGAATCCTTCTACAGTCTTTATCTTAATAGCAAGAGACTTAATAGATTCCGCAATCTTTACGAATCTCCATTCTAGTTCGTCTTGATAGTTTTCAAACTCAGGTATGTCGCTCATTTTTTATTAGCAGCACGATAGTCTAGTTCAGTAGCGATTGCCATACCAACTGTGTAGAGTGCATAAGCACCTCCAAAGATAATAAAAAGTTCCATAGTTAAGTGTAAATGTTTCCTGAGAGTGAGATCCTCTGTCCCGACGAGACAAAAGGATACACATAATGGTTTAACCAACTAGGAAAGATAAAGAACTCTCCTACTTGGGGTTTAATAGGTCCGTAAGTATTCTTATTATGTTGTATCCTCTCTCCATACTGAAAGAACAAGGAACCTGCTATCTCAGTCTCTTCGTAAATACCTTTTGGCACATCTAGGAATGCAACCATACTTAAGTCACCATCGTGGTTGTGTACAGGTTGCCAATCACCTGCTACTGCAAAGTTTACCCATAAGGGTTCGATAGTATGTAATCTTTGTTCTCCCAGATACTCGTGCACTGCATAGTTAAAAGGAGTCATTATCCCTTCTTCGGGATAGAAGTATAACTGCTCATTAACTTGACCTGCAAGGATAGGAGATGCATCATCGTCCATATTAAATGCATCTGCTAACAAAGCTTGTCTGTATTTCTCAGGTAGAAAAGACCTGAGTATCTTAGGTCCGAACGGTTCAATTAACATTCTCATAATCAATCATCGTGATCATCCCAAGGATCTGCTAACTCCTTGTTATCAAAGAACGCTTTATATAGACCATAACCAGTACCCAGAATAAGGATCACTAGAATAGAAATAGCAAACGTTGCATTAGGATTAGCATTATAGTGTGGAATTATAGCATTACACTTAGTCCACGTACCTGGTAGGGTATACACAGGTGGGCAAGAGAGAAGCAAGTCTCTGATAGCATACATTTCGGATCCGATCATTTAAAAATAGTTAAGGTTGATAACAATACGATTTGAGGCATTAGTACAAGAGGTACCCCTATGCATTACTTCCTGTGGAAAACTAAGTAACCTGTTCTCTTTAGACTCAACATCTCTTTGAAAACCAGTTATCTCATCTCGTATGGAAGTAAAACCATTATTAGTATTTACATAGAAGATCGAGGTCTTTGCACCCTCATACCCTTCTGGATGTAAATCCGTATGAAACTCGTACTCTCTCCTAGACTCAGTTATAGGGACTAGGTTCGCCTTTACTCGTATTAACGCACGCGGTGAGATCCTATTAATTAAGGGCAGTACAAGGTCATACTCATCAGTTAGAGGTCGTCCATTAGAATACATTACATTACATAGTTGCCAATTCCAAAGTCCTACGTTCGGAAATAGCATATCAAGAGCACGATCCTCCACCTTAGTAGATAGATTCCAGTTGAACCTATCGCTAGTCATCTCTTCTTGCAGTATGCAAAGAGACTTAGCATCTAAGTATTCATCTTCAATATCAAAGTCAAAGCTCATAGTTAGTTACGACGCTCGCGGGGGTAAGGTTTCAGAGGGGTTTACTACTCTATGAATCCCTTCTCAGGAGCTTCTAGTTTAGCACGGATTGATCTCCACGTCTTCTGAACGTTCTCAAGGGGTTTGCCACCACAGACTTCAGCCTTGTATAACAAACACCAACCGCCTGAGTTGCATATGAGCTGACGTTCTTCTTTAGTGAGAGTAATTGTCCACTCAGTCTGCTGTTCCGACTGCTTGTGATCTGTCATAGGGGGTCTTTACATAATGTAGTTTGGCTAAGATAGAATTAGCAGTTTCATAAGGTCCGTGTTTAAAAGGTCCTATATGATTCATTTGATAATACCTAACTGCATCATAACACATTTCCAATTCACTTGCAGTTAAATCAGCAAAAGAGTTTTTCATTGATCTTTAGTTAAGATAATAGTTTCATTTTCTACACTATATTCTACCACATCTCCGATATTTAAGTCAGCAGCAGATAATAAAGACTCTGGTAGTTTAACAAACAGTTCCCCTGTATCATCATCTTCTTCAATAGTTGTTGTGAATCTATGCATTCTTTCGTATAACGTACAGTGTCGAAGGTATATAGGTTTCTACTGCTTCTATGTTAGACTTCGAGAACGCTTTGTGATGTAATATAAACCCTTCTCCCAAGTACACAGCACAGTGATTAAGTCTTTTCTCCAACCTCATCACCAGTATGTCGTACTTTTGTAGATCACTGATATCAAATACCTCACCCATACTCGACGTTTTAATCGCAGTCCAATCCTCGGCTTCCCAGAGATCTCTAAGGAACTCCTTGGCGGTGAATGAATAGTCTTCCTTACAGGTGTGATATCCTATCTCCTTTCCCATATCAAACAAAAGAGTGAAGCAACCACCACCCTTGGTCTTACTCCACTCCTTACCGATGAACTGAGCGTACTCAGCTTCGTATTTTCTTTTCAACTTCTGAGACATTTTTTTCCTGCGGGATTTTTTCTATATCTAGGTACCATAATGGGCGATTTCGATAATATAGCTGTCCCTATACTGTTGTAGGTTAACCTCAAAGGACTTTTTTATATGTGCCTAATTAACATTTAGTAGCGATACGAGTTAGTATTACTTTAGGTAGGTAATCCTACTTCATAACATAAACCTTCGAGTACGAAATAGTCACATAGTTGTTGATACTGAAGCAACTGCTCATTTAGTCCTGTATCTATTAAGAATTGTGCTAACTCTATTTGTTCATCAGGTGGCAAATTACCCTCATCTAATAGAGAACAATAGACCTCATATTTGTTTGGCATTGTTATTATTTAAGGGTGTTACGGTTTGTGATACTTAGTCCTGGAAGTATCTGCGGAGTTGTTGTTAAAAACTCTGCCCTTATTTAGTTTTGATTGTTTTCTCTTTTCTCTAAGACTTCGTGGTCTATTTGACATATTACTCAGGGGATTGTCATCCCGTTTGTATGTCTTACCCATTAGTAATTAGCGATGGATTGTTGTTAGTTAGTGGGGTGAATCGTTGACTCTCTAATTATAACCTACGTTTTCCTAATTTGTCAACCCCTGTTGTTATATAGTTGACGTAATCAGTATTCTATTATAGACTGCTTAGAGTGCTATTCCTAGATAGGTTTATATAAAGAATTAACCATTAATATAAAACACTAAAGTATATTTATTTAACCATTTAAAATATACTCAAGGATACTACCTTTTGTGGAAAACCCTGTGGAAAACTATAACCATTTTAGGTTTATCGCTTTGTCGTTTACTTTGTCCTTATCTATATGAATGACGTTGAGATTGTTATCTCCGTGGGGATGGTATGCAAGTGCGGTAAGTCTAGCACACCTTCGGACTACGGTTTTACCGTGTTGTCTTAAAGTAACTCTTCGGTAACCGTTTTCATTAAGATGAGTCTTTAATTTCTTCCATTTACCCCACTTCGTAGAATATATTTCCCCTAGGTTAGAAACGAAATAATCCTCATATTGTGGAATAGGTTTATATAGGATGCCTTCGCTATCCTGGTAAGTCGATTCATCGATCTTTTTAAATGGGTTCATAATTTGATATAATAAAAAGAGGGATATAATACCCTCTAGTATATATCAGTTTTCTACCCCTGTCAAATCCTCCTCCTTCTCATTTGGTTTTATTTGAAAGTAATATTGTATAATGGGACTAGGGTCGCATAGTTGCTTATAGACCTCTTCCGTTAATGGGGTGTTTTTATTGCTCATAGTGCTAACTCAAATCCATTAGCGAATTCTTCAGTTAAATTCTTGTAACCTACGAACCACTCAAAGTTCTTAGCGAAAACTCTAGCACCATATGAAAATTCATAGCAAAGTGCGTTTAGTCTTGATTTAGTTGTATTGGACTGCCAACCGCCATCGAACAATAGGATTGAATTTCTCTTAACTGTTGCTATGTGATTTCCGTGTAGGTAAACGTTAGCACCTTCAGAAGTGTGAGTAACTGAAGTATTGGATGAAGTGAAGTTCTCTCCAGTTCTGATTGCTCTGTTCATTTGTGCTTCGATTTTTCTCATAGTGTCCTTTGTTGCTTATACTAATATTATAATGGATAAATGGGTGAATACAGGTGATCGAGTGCCAGTAATAAAAGTGGCACAAGATCGCTTGACTTCTTAGTACTTTATCATCTTATTATCGGTAAGGATGACTAAGTAGAATTTTGATAAAAGATTTCTATATTTGATGGTCTGCATATCATAATCAGCATCTTTAACAAATGCAATATAGGATACTTTAGAGAATTTAGTTTTATCAATGTGATTGC